>ERZ808267.71-NODE-71-length-50671-cov-4.488561_pt1 | contig 50671 bp, 38 predicted proteins | sample MGYA00521241_ERZ808267 | MGnify/ENA primary metagenome ERZ808267 (study PRJEB31516, sample SAMN03275592) | gut metagenome | biome: mammalia-associated habitat; material: feces | host: Papio cynocephalus | place: Kenya | collected 2012-07-19 ...
CTTACCGCATAAGTGCTGATTCCAAGGGCGGCAATCAAAGAGAAATAGCTTACAATCGACTGCGCAAAATTGACCTTGCCAATATATACAGGCCCAAGCACACGGCTTGCATACGGAAAAGTTATCAGCGGAAACACAAGCGACATGACAGTCTTTGTCATGTTAAGAGCAGCGTTCTTTTTTAGGGACTTGGGAGAAAGTGTATTTTTTGGAGACTCTTCTACTTTGCTGCTCATAAAAATCAGATTACAGCCTCTTCCATCTCTTCTTCCCTCACCATTTCCCTGCACGAGTCATAAACCACCTGACCGCAGCCATCCGCACAAAAAGATTCAATTAAACTTTTCCGTACTTCATTCTCGCCCAGCCAGACAGACTTATCTTCATCCGCAACAGGCAATAAAGTGCATATATATAGAAGAATTTGTTCAGTTTTATCCGCTCTGAGCCGTTCAAGCACAAAAGAAAGCATCGCCTCATCAACGCCATTCGGGAAAATCGTTATTTCTTTTTCCGCCCAAAATCTGCCGGCTTCACTTGTGAGAAAATCGTGCATTTCGTTTATTTTTTTCTGCGTGAATCCGTCTGGCGCGGAACCGCAGAGAATGGCTGAACGAGTCAAAATACAAACACCTCTCAATTTATACAATCTTTTAGATTGTATAAGTATATAACTTTATCTTATAGATTGCAAGTTTTTAAAATCAACATCTTAAAGTATGTATAATGAACACAGAAAATGAAAATTTGACAAAAGAAAGCAAAGATTTTTCAGACAGACTTCGCTATTTGCGGAACAAGAAAAAACTTTCCGCACGGGAAATGAGCATTGCGCTCGGACAAAATGTAAATTACATAAATCTTATTGAAAATGGAAAGAGATTTCCGTCGCTTCAAGGATTTTTTGCAATATGCGAATACCTGGAAATTTCACCATCTGATTTTTTTGATTCTGAAACTTTTTCATTAAATCATATTGAAAATTCTAAAAATATTGAAATTGAAAGAAAGGAACTAATTTCATTTCTTGAAACATTATCTGCAGAACAAATTTCTTCCATTATTAATGCAATAAATACATTCAAAAACAAATGCTAATATTCCATGTAATCGTATCTGATTTACCATGCTAGTTATGCCTAAATTACCTAGCTACTTGTGCCTAACTTTCCTAGCTAGTTGCATCTGAGTTACCTAGATACTTATGTCTAATTTTCCTAGCTTTTCCCCCCCCCGAATGTCGAGTTTCCTCAAAGGTCTTTTGCAGGATTGCTTGATTTTTTTTGCACACTGAAAAAGAATTCTGCTATAATTTTGCTATGTCACTAAATTGCAATGAAATCGACAAAATTCTTGAAGAACTGAACATAAATGGATATTTCATTCAGGATATTATTCAGCCTGGCTACGACACAATCGCTTTTTATCTTTATGGAAATGGCGAAGCAAAAACTATCCTTGTATGCACGGCACAAAATTCATGCAGAATAAACGAAACAAGGCGGAAAATCATAAAAAATGACAAGCCGTTGCGCTTTATGGAATTCTTAAAGTCGCGCATAAAAGGCTCAAAAATTGTCAGCATAAAGCAAATCGGACAGCAGAGAATCATCCAGATGGACTTAGCGCACGGCGATGAATCTTTCATCATTTACATACGGTTGTGGTCCAACGCAGCAAATGTCATTGTCTGTGACGCGCAGAATAATATCCTGGACACAATGTTCCGCCGGCCGGCAAAAGGCGAAATCACTGGTGGAACTTTTGTAATTCCAGAAGAAAAATCCGAAAAAAAAGAATGGCCAGTTCGTGATTTTTCAGAAATTGCCGACGAATACAAAAAGACTCATCCGAATCAACCGGAACTTTCATTCAACCAGAAAGTTGATATCTGGTATGGCGAGCATGCGCAGAACCTTTCGCGGGAAGCGCTTCTTGTGCAGGCTGAAAAATGGTTCAATGCAACCCACAGCCGGATGACCGCCGCCCTTGAGAAACTTGAAAAAAAACAGTTCGAATTTGAAAACGCAACTCAGCTGAAACATTATGGCGACCTGGTTCTTTCATTCAGTTATCTTTTAAACAAGAATTCCAATTTTCTTGAATGTGAAGATTATGAATCTGGAAAAACCGTACGCATCCTTGTTGACCCAAAGAAAAATGCGCAGGAAAACGCCGCAGAATATTATGAGAAATACAAAAAAGCCTTGTCCGGATCTGAAAGTTTAAAGCATGACATTGAAATCGCGCAAAAAAAGATAGAAAAAGTTGAAAAAATGTATCAGGAAATGAAAAATGAAAAAAATCCTGTGCGGATTGAACAACTTTTGCGCAAGGACACAACGCCAAAGCAGCAGAAAAAAAAGGAACATCCTGGTCTGGATTACACTGTGAACGGATGGTACATTCTGGTCGGGCGCGACGCAAACGAAAACGATGAGTTATTGCGTCATCATGTGCGCGGTGCGGATATGTGGTTTCACGTAAGGGATTTTCCAGGTGGATATGTTTTTGTGAAAAACCGTCCGGGAAAAACTATTCCTCTTGACATTCTTCTGGATGCGGCAAATCTGGCGGTTTATTATTCAAAGGCGCGGAATGCCGGAAAAACAGACTTGTATTACACCCATGTAAAATATCTGCGCCGGGCAAAAAACGGTCCAAAAGGGCTTGTAATTCCGACTCAGGAAAAAAATCTTTGCATAACTCCAGACAAGGAAAGATTAAGAAGGCTAGATTCTATACGACAGGAAAATGAACTATGAAAAAAAACAAAAAATCCCAGAAACCGTTCGCATCTTTTTCAGCGTTCAAGACTTTTAAGCGGATGTTTGTTATCCCGGAAAATAAAAAAGAATTGATGCCTCTCGCGAAAACTGTAATGTCGAACTTTTTTATCATCCAGCAGAAGCAAAAATTCAAGATTTCACATATTCCGGTTGTTCATGTTGACCATAAACTTGACGGCCAGATTCCATTCGTTCCTTCAAAAGTAAAAATATACCTTGATTTTGTCTGGTTTATCGCAAGAACGATGGATGTCCTTTTCTGCAAACTCAGCGAGGAAATGGCTGTTCATGCGCTTGCTGAATTCGAAAAATTCATCACAAAGCTTTACAGGGAAGCCGGAACTATTTATTCAAAAGCTTTAACAACAACAGACCGACCAAAATACTTTGCCTCGCCACGTTTTATGATTATCCACGCTTTTGATCCGCATCTTCTGTGCGTGCCTAGCCTTCATGTTGCGATTGTTGCAGGCACCTGGGCTTTTGTGCGGAAAATCCTAAAATCCACAGAAATGAATGAATACGAAATCCAGGAAATCCTGGATGAAATTTATTTTGGCGCAATAAAAATTTCAGAAAGCGTTCTTTACGTAAAACAACACAGCATAAACTGTGTAACTGCGGCACTTTATTTTCTTACAACGATAAATGAAAAGAACTTTTTTTCTGAAAAAGATGCTGAAAATTTCACAGAAAAACTTTTTCAGGATTCAACGGATATTTTTCCTTCTGATGTACAGGAAATCCATGAATACATGAAGAAAATGTACAAAGGTCTGATGAAGGACTATAAAAAAGCTGAAAACTGGCAAGCACCAATTTTCAGCTGGTTAAGTAATTACAAGAAATAACTAGAAGCGTTCTGCCTTTCCGTTTTTCTTCTGTTTGTAAAGTCCTGCAGAACCTGCGCGAACAGAACGTTCTGTCTGGTTATGGACATTAGGTCTTGAACGACGTCGGTTTTCACCGCGTTCCTCGCGCCTTCCGCCATCCTCAAATTTTCTGTCGCGCTCACGGCCTCTTCCGCCATGATGCCTTGAGCCGCCAAATCCTCCCCGGCCACGTCCGCGTCCGCCACGACCACCGCCAAAATCAGAATCGCTTTCCTTTACATCAACGTGCATGTGTGGAACATTCTGATTTTCTTTTGCCAGCTCCAACGCGCGTTTTGCAGCTTCTTTTGGCAATGAGACAAGCGTGAAGTTTGAAGAAATATCAATCCTGTCAACAAGTCTGCCAGGAATATCAAGCATTTTGCTAAAGTAATCCGCAACAGAACGTGGATTATATCCATCCCTGCGTCCAATCTGAATGTAAAGACGAGTCTGATTTGCGATACTTCCCTGCTGGGTGATTTTTCCGTAGCGGGACTTGTTCAGTTTTTCTCCGTAAAGAACTGAAAGAACTGAAGCCAGAACAGAATTTGCGTCGTTATTTGCCGTAAGTTCCGCCGCCATATTCTCAAACTCTTCAGAAGCTTTCACAAGATTAGGTTCTTCGCCAACAAGACCAAGTTTTTCCTTTAATTCTCCAAAAATACGGCCACGTTTTTTCTCAAGAACTTCTTCTACAGAAGGAATTTTCTCTTCCTTCATTTCACCTTTGCTGGCTTTTCTTACAGCACGCTGAAGGAATCCAAGTTTTCGGGTTTCCTGAGGTGCAACAAAAGTAACAGCAACACCTTCTTTTCCGGCTCTTCCTGTTCGGCCTATTCTGTGGACATAAGTTGCTCCATCAAAAGGAAGCGAATAGTTCACAACGTAATTAAGATTTTTAATATCAATTCCGCGGGCAGCAACATCGGTAGCAACAAGAATTCTTGTCTTTTTTGTCTTGAAACGTGCGATAATTTTTTCACGCTGCGCCTGGGCAATGTCACCGTGCAAAGCAGCAACCTCATAGCCTTTCTCATCAAGCGCGCGGGTTACATTGTCTGCGTCATGTTTTGTCTGTGTAAACACGATTCCGTAAAAATCATCCGCAAAATCAATAAGACGCACAAGCGCCTCAACCTTGTCACCTTCGCGGACAAGCCAATATTTCTGGTCAATCAGCAAAGGTTCATCAACAACGCCTTCTTCTTCAACAATCTCGTAATCGCCCATGAATTCACCGGCAATCTTTAAGATTGGAGCTGGCATTGTCGCGCTGAACAGAAGAATTCTTGCATCAGGATTTGCCTGTCTGAAAATCTCCTCAATATCATCAATGAAGCCCATATCGAGCATTTCATCGCCTTCATCAAGGATAAAATAATCAATTTTACTGATGTCAAGGGTTTTTCGTTCCAGATGATCCTGTATTCGTCCAGGCGTTCCAACTACAATCTCAACGCCTTTCTTCAAATCCCTAATCTGGGTTGAATAAGAAGCGCCGCCGTAAAGAACGCATGAGCGCGGAGATTTTCCTTCTGTAAAAGACTGAAGCTCTGTGCAAGTCTGGATTGCAAGCTCGCGGGTCGGCTCAAGAACAAGAGCCTTTACAGTTCCTGTTGAGCCACGCAATTTCTGAATGATTGGAAGCCCGAAAGCCGCCGTTTTTCCAGTACCGGTTCTGGCACGCGCAATAATATTTGCATCGCCGTTCAAAAGCCGCGGAATTGCCAAAACCTGAATTGGCGAAGGAACTTTAAATCCTTTTTTTTCTACAGCCACAAGAGTCGGTTCATCAAGTCCTAAATCTTCAAAAGAAATATCTGCATCTGATTCTGCATTCAATTCATTCTGATTTTCAATCTCGTCTGGATTTTCAGCCTGTGATTCGATTGGTACAATTTCATCGTCTAAAATTTCGTTTTCGTTACTCATTTTTTCCCAATAAATATAAAATTAAAAAAGGTAGGTTACTTATAATAGAATATTCCGCGTTTTTATACAATCAAAATGAAGAAAATTGAAAATTTATGAAAAATGTGATATAATTCAAAAATATGAGTAACACAAAGTTTAGCATTGACGAGAAAGTCGTTTATCCAAGTCAGGGCGTTGGCTTAATCACGGAGATTTTTGAAAAGAATTTCCGTGGCACAACTATGACGTACTACAAAATTTACATTGAAGTTTCTGATATGGTTGTTCTTGTTCCGATTGAAAAAGCCGAAGAACTGGGAATCCGGCCGATTGTTGGTGCAGAAGAAGCTGAAAAAGCGCTGAATTCACTTTCAGATGATTTTGAGCCAATCACCTCAGACTGGAAATTGCGCTACCAGATGAATCTTGATCTCTTGAAAAAAGGAACAATTGCGGATATTGCGGCAATCGTGCGCTGTCTTTACAACCGCTCAAAAGTAAAAGAGCTTCCTATTCTGGAACGAAAACTTTATGACCAGGCAAAAAAACTTCTTGAAGATGAAATTTCAATAGCTATGGGAATTTCAGAAAAAGAAGTTGAGTCAATGATACACGTAAAGCTTGAACCGCCTGGAGCAACTCCAAAAATCAAGCACATTATCGAAGATTTTGACGATGAAGACGATGATTTGATGGATGACGTTTCTTCAAAGAAAAATAAACGCGATGATGACGATGAGGAAGATGATGATTCAGATGAAGATTCATCAGACGAAATCGATTCAGAAGAAGATTTTGGCGATGACGACGAAGAATAATTCTTCCGGAGTAAACGTTGTAATTTGTGCCGCCGGTTCTTCCACAAGAATGGGCGGTTCCACAAAAAAAGAATATCTTCCATTGAACAATGGCACAGTTCTTTCAGAAGCCGTAAATAAATTTCTGAATTCCGTCAGAGTTGAAATTCTGGCAATCACAATTCCAGAAAATGGCTTGGCGGAAGCAGAAAAAGCTCTATTTTCAGACAAATCAATAAAAAATAAACTTTCAGAAACAAAACTGATTTTTGTAGAAGGTGGCTCCACCAGACAAAAAAGCGTTTTCAATGCGCTAAAGAAAATCGCCGGACTAAAACCAGATTCAGATTTTGTATTAATCCACGACGGCGCGCGCCCCTTTGTATCAGAAAAAATAATAAAAGATACGCTGGATGCAACAGAAAAATGGGGAGCCGCAGTTCCGGGAATCACTCCGGTTGATACCCAGAAAATGCTGGACAAAGACGGATTCATTGAAAAACATCTTTTGCGTTCCCAGATGACAGCTGTCCAGACTCCACAGGGATTCAGGCTTCAAGAACTTTTAAAGGCACATGAACTTGCGGAAAAAGATGAAAAAGAATACACGGATGACACCGAAATCTGGGGAAAATATTCCGGCGCAGTCAAAGTGATTCAAGGCGATTCATGCAATAAAAAAATCACTTATGCAGGTGACTATAATTTTGGAAAACAGACTATGAATTCAATAAAAATCGGCTTAGGTTACGATTTGCACAGGCTTGTTGAAGGCAGAAAACTTATTATCGGTGGCGTGGAATTTCCTTTTGAAAAAGGAGAAGACGGACATTCAGACGGAGACGCGCTTCTGCACGCAATCACAGATGCTCTTCTTGGGGCAAGCGCGCTTGGAGACATCGGAAGTTTTTTTCCTCCGGAAGACAAAAAATGGAAGGACGCAAATTCTATCGAGCTTTTAAAAATAATCTGGCAGAAAGTCCGTGAAAATGGCTGGCAACTTGAAAACCTTGACTGTGTTGTAAAACTAGAAAAACCAAAATTCCTTCCGCAACGGCAAAAAGTAATCCAAAATATTGCAAACGCCTTAAACGTTGAAACGGAAAAAATATTCGTAAAAGCAAAAACCGGCGAAAAACTAGATTCCGTCGGTTCTGGAAATGCAATAGAAGCGTGGGCAACTTGCCTGCTTTCTAAATAATCATCAGTAAAGCACGCAGACTGACTCTTTTCCCATTTTGCCTTTCAAAATTCCATTCTCTACAGTGAATTTCTTGCCGTTAGCTTTGTCAATGTAATTTCCATCTGCAAAGGCAACCGGAATTTCAATTTTCGCGGACTTTTTATTTGAATTAATCAACACGATTCCCTTTTCACCACGCTTTATTCCAAGCACAGAAACATCTTTTCCATTGTTCACAAGTTCTTCCGGCTCGCCGACCATTGCCGTGCGGAATTTGTTCACTGCGACAACTTCAGGACTCATGAATTCATCATTTCCAATATCCCCGATTTTTGATGCCCCCGGAAACTGAGTTGCCTCTTTTCCCTGCGGACGGCTAAAAAACAGCGGAGTTCCACCAGCCCTTGCCGCAATAAGCGCCCATCCCATCCTAAGCTGTGCGTTTGTCAAATACGCCGATTCTCCGTGGTTCGCATAAGTATCGTGGCTTTCAACCCAAGTCACAATATTCTTTGGAGCCGCCGGATGCTGCCAGTTTTTTAATCCTTTTGCGCTGAATTTTGAACTTGCAAGCGCAGAACGGACAATTGAACCGTAATTGCTCGCCGTAACAGGCATAAGTTTTCCGTAAGCATCCTCGCGGGAATTTCCGCCCTGAAGAACCTCCCCATAAATAAAAAGCTCGTCGCTGTTCTTGTGCATAAACTCGCCCTTCACAGGTTCTTTTCCAAGAAAAATCGGCCAAAAATTGTTCACTTTTGCATAAGGGTCTTTCGGGTCGTCCGGCAAACCGATATGTTTTGCAGTGTCATAACGGAATCCGTCCGCTCCGCAATCAATCAAATCGTTCACATATTTCATGTAATAAGCCTGAAAATCAGGGTTTTCAGTGTTCACATCAGGCAATCCGCCCATCTGAGCCGTTGTGCATTCAAGCCTGTCCTCATAGCTACGGATTCCATGATCATTGTTTTTATGGTAAAGTTTATCAAGTCCGCCAACAGCATCAATCAAATCTTTTGAAATCTCTTTTAGCCGCGGAGTCGTATGATTCGGCAAAACGTCAACAATAACGCCAATCCCATATTCCTCCGCCTTCTTGTTCATTGAAATAAAATCTTCGCGCGTTCCAAGCTGGTAATTTCCAATTTTCCAGTCAGTCGGCTGATAATGATAATACCATTTTCCGTTCAAATCTTCGCTGTAGATTTCCATTCCGCCGTAATCACCAACAAGGCAAGTATTTGCCGGCGAAGTCTGAACCGCCGAAAATCCAGCAGCGGCAATCTTATCCATATTTTCTTCAATTGTCTTGAACGACCAGCACCAGGCATGCAAAATCGCGCCATCCTGAATTGAACTTCTAGTCTGAGCAAAAACGCCACAATTTAAAGCACAAAAAACCGCGGCAAAAACAAATTTAATTTTCTTCATAAAAACAATTATAAAGCATAAATCCGTTCTCACAAAGAAAATAATTTTAAAATAAAAAAGGGCGGCACCCGCCCTACGGTCGCACTTCGTTGCGCCCTACCCACCGTGCGGGGACACCCCGCAACGCCCCGATTTGCAAACTCAATAATTTACGTACAACGCCCCGATTTACAAATCAGATGGAAGTTCCAGAATAAGATTTATTTCTCCCTGTGTTCTGTTCAGCGCACGTGCCATTTGAGCAACCGTCCATCCCTGGCGTGCAAGATTTTTTACCTGCTCGCGTTCCTGCGGTGAAATAAACTGGTTGTTCTTGTCCGGATTTTTCTGGACATCAGTATTTACCATTGCCTGAACAAGCTTCAGCTTTCCATCCAAATCCTTGTCCATCTTTGTGAGTCGTTCCTCAATTCTTCCAACGCCGTTGCGCGCTGAATTGATTTCCTCAAGCCGCTGCTCAGTTTCGTTCAGAATTTCCTGCAAGCTGTTCAATTTGGCAGCCGCATCACCAATTTTCGGTCCGTTCTTAAGAAGCTCGTCAACATTGTTCTGGACATCCTCAATTTCTTTCGGCAAAGTTTCCGCCTGCCGTGAACAAGCCTTGAGGCGGTCTTCAATCGCCTTTAAATTTTCAAAGGAAGTATCAACATCCTTTAAAACGCGGTCAATCACAACATTTTTCTGCTCAAGTCGATCGTAACGCTCTGAAATTGTTGAAAGAGTATCCTGAAAATCCCTGACCTGAACTTCCATCGTCTGCAATCCGTCAAAAGTTGAATTGAGCTCACGGATTTTTTCATCAATCTGTCCGCTTAGCGAAATCATTTTTTCATAGCGCTGTCCAATAGATTCAACTTTAGCCTTTTGACCGTCAAATTCATCAATCTGCTTGTCCACATCATTTTTCAGGCTCAAAACATGATTGTATTCTTTGTTCAAATCGTCAGCAACGTCCTTGAATCCTTCAATCCGCTCAAAATCCGCAGCAAGAGCCGAAAGTTTTTCATCAAGAGATTTTTTCATCTGCTCGGCTTTTTCATAAACAGAAATCTGTGTCTTTACAGAATCCATTTCTTTTTTCAGCTCGCTCATCTGGGTCTGCATTTCACTTGAATAATTCTGCAATCTGAATGCAAGTTCCGACTGATGGGCACGGTCCTTGTCAACAGTTTCCTGGACTTTATCGTTGAATTCCTGGATTTTCTTGGAAGTATCAGCAAGCTTTGAATTCATCTGCTCTTCCGCGCGGCTTGCCATCACATCGTAATTTTTTTCCAGCTGAGCCGAAATTGTCTTTGAACGCTTCTCAAATTCCTCCAGCGAAGAATCTGCACGTTCCGAAAGCTCGGAGATTTTCTTTTCAGACTGATTGTAAACCTGCTGATATTCGTTTTCAATGTAATTTTTTGCGTCCTCAATTTTCTGGGCAGCCTGCTCGCGCAAACTTTCAATCTCACTCTTAAAAAGCGTGTTTGAATCGTCAAGCTGAGACTTAAGCTGGACTTTCCACGTTTTAAATTCCGCAAGAGCCGAATCAATTGTGGAAACGCTGATTTCCTGCTTGCCATTTGCGGCTTCCTCAAACGCCTTAAGTTCATCCAGCATCTGGTTCTGGAGTTTTTCAAGCTGCTCGCCGATGTTTTTCTGGGAACGGTTGATTGCGTTATTAAGAGCCTCATCAGACGCTTCATCAACTTTTGTGACTTTTGCCTGCATTTCCGAGGCAAAATTATTCAAAAGGCTTTTTATGTCGTTTATGTGCTCAGAAACTTCTGACTCAGATTTTTTTATGCCCAAAGAAAGCCGTTCCGCCTGCTCATCGCTTTTAGCCTGAAGAGCGGCAAGTTTTTCCTGAAGATTTTTGTTGTAATCAGATTCAATGTTGCGCCGCTCGTTCTCATATTCAGTTGTGAATGCTGTGATTTTTCCATCGAAACTGTTTTTCCAAGTCGCCAAATCGTCGTTGATTTTGTCTCCGCGGGTTTTAAGGTCGCGGTCAAAGTTTGCCTCAAAACCTTCAAGGCGTTCAGTAACGTTTCCAATCGCGGTTTTCTTGAGTTCCTCGATTTTCTCTTCAAGCGTCTGAATATCGTTTTCAAGCTTTTCGTTGTGCTCGCTTACCGACTGTGCAAACTGATTTTGCTTCTGTTCCTGACTTTCCGCAAAAGAATCGAATGTATGCAAAGTTTTTCGGCTGACTTCATCCATTGCATTTTTAAGGCTGTTTTCAAGAACGTCAATCTGGCCACCGATTCCTTCCAACTTTGAAAGCCGGTATTCCATGTCTTTTTTATAAGAAGAAAGTTGCTTGTCCACATCAGAAAGTGCCGCAGCCTGCTGTTTTTCGCACATCTGCTCAATTTTTGAGCCGGATTCCTTTAGAACAACATTAAGTTCCTGGATTTTCGCATTTGACTCTTCCTTGAATTTATTGATTTGCGCATCGATTGTCTGTACTTTTTCGTTCAGCTGAGGCTCAACTTCGCCCGCTTTCTGAAGCGCAAGCGCACATTCCTCTTTTACATGCTGAATTGTATTTTCCGCGCTCTGGACAGATTCCTCAACATTTTTGCTGATTGCCTGAAGCGTATTTGCAAGCTGATTTTTTACAGTTTCAATCTTCTGGTCAATCTTTGAGTTGTAACCGTCAATATTTTCTTCCGCCTGTTTTGCAAGCTGCTCGTAGGAAGCCATTGAATCTTCCATTCTTGAACGCAAACCTGAAATCTGCGTGTTGTATTCGGTGGAAATTGCATCAATTTTCGCAGAAATCTCATTATTAACGCCAGTTTCCTTTTCCGCATAAACTTTCTGGATTGAATCAATCTGTTGCTTCAGCGCGGCTGTTATCTCATCGTATTTTGTGTTCAAATCCTGGACTTTTTTGTTCACAAGCTCGTAAGAATCATCGTATTGTTTTTCAAGCTCGGCAACGCGCTGACTGTTTTTTCCGTCAACAGAAGAAAGAGCATTCTCGTATTTTTCACGGATGTTTGAGACCGCCTGCTGATATTTTGCGGTCAGAGCATCAATGTGAGCCTTGGATTTTTCTTCCGCGGCGGCAATTTTTTGCTGAAGCTCAACAATTCTGGCATCGCTTTTTCCGCTGGCACCATCAAGCTGCTTGTTATATTTTTCGCTCAGGGCATTCATGCGTTCATCATATTTTGCGGAAATCTCATCAATATGAGTTTTACATTTTGTGTCAAAGTCCAGCAGATTTTTTTTGATGTTTGAAATCACATTTTCTGTGGAATCTTTGTAAGTCTGCTGGATTTCTGCCGTCTGAACGTCAAGATTTTCCTTCATTTCTGAAGTCTGCTGCTTGAATTTCGCAGAAAGCTCAACATAAATTTCGTTGTATTTTTTGTCCAGGGCGGAAGTTTTTGATTCCGCGGCTGTTCCAACTTCATCAGAGCGCGATTCTATCAGTTTTGTGATTTCTTCAAGTTTTGAATCCAGTGCGCTTTCCAGCTCCAGAGATTTCTGTTCCAATTTCTGGGCAAAGGCATCGTTCCGCTCATCCGATTTTTTGCTTAACTGCTCGAACGCCAAATCCTCAAGTTTCTGAGCTTTCAGGCTAGCTTCCTCGTAAACCGCGGAAATCTCATTCTGAAATGATGAAAGGGCTTTTTGCGCACTATTTTCAATCTGTTTTATATCATTTTTAAGCTTTTCGCCGTGGGAATCGTATTCGCTCAAAAGTCTGTTTCCAAGAATTTTCAGCTGCTCGCCGTTTTTCTGCGCAAATTCAGAAGAAATCTGCGGAATTCTCTTTTCTATTTCTGAAAGAGTCTTGTCCTGGAAACCAAGCCGGGAATTCAATTTGTCAACAATCAAAGATTCTTTTTTTACAAGCTGAAGATTTTCCTCAACTTTTTCGGTCATGTCAAACAATTCCTGCAAAACATCATCGTATGACTTTATTTTTTGCTCGATATTTTTTACCGCGTCAGTGTCATCCTTCAGATTTTCCGCCACATCCTTGAATTCTTTTATCTGGGAATCAAGGCGTTTTATAGCGGCGGCCGCCTGCATCTGTTTTGTTTCAAGAGAAGCCGTGCTGTCAGAAAGATGTTTTACCTGTTCATTTATAAAAGCGGCAATTTCAGCCTGGCGCTTGTCAGCGTATTTTTTTACAGATTCCTTTCTATTATTATCTTCGCCAAAAAAGTGCAAAGCGTAAGAAACTCCAGCCGCAATTGCCGCGGCAATAAGAATTGTGATAACCGGCATTTCTTTTCCCACCCATTTCTGTTAGTTATATTTTTAGTTTAACACAAAGTCCTGCAATTGACGATAGTTTGTAAAAGTAACATCCGCATCTTTTACCTTAAGAAACTTGAAAATCCTATAACGCCACGCAAGAAGATACGCGCTTTTCATTCCGGCAGCCTTTGAGCCGGCAACATCGTATTTACGGCTGTTTCCAACAAAAAGAATTTTATCCGGAGCAACTTTAAGCTCCTCTGCCATTTTTATGAATGAAAAAGGATCTGGTTTCAATGCGCCAAGAGCCTCTGTTCCAAGCATGACATCGCAATATTTTTTTATTCCCCAGATTTCTCCTTTTTGCTCAGGCGGAAAATCAGACAAAAGAGCAATTTTGAATCCGGCTTCCTTGAATTTTCTGACCGTTTCAACGCAATCTTTGTAGCAGGAAATTCTTTTAAAATATTTTTCCAGACCATGATAGACGATTTTTTTTAGTTTCTCTTCTGCTTTTTCATACGAACAATGAAGATGTTCAGCCATTTTTTCAGTTTGAATTTTATTAAAGTCCGGAGTCTGCTCCAAACCGTGCAGTTCATGTCGCACAAGCCCATAATGAAGAAAGAAAATCGAATGGCAAATGTAATGAAAAAACGCAATCAGATGAATTTTCCACTGCGGATAAATTGTTCCATCAATATCGAATGCAATTGCTTCAATTTCCCCAAGATTCTTTACGTTCACATATCCCCCATATTTGAATCAACGTTTTATAATACTATAGTAGAAGCTAGCCTGTCCATCTGTAGCCGCGCTTGAAAAACGCCAGGTTTGAATTTGCGCCGCCAATTCCGAGCGGACAGAGCTGTCTATTGCGGAAGCCGGCGAAAAAGATACGCCACCAAGAGGAACTGTTCCGTCCGCAAGAATTTTTAGTGTTATCGTCAAATTCCGTGTGCTGTCAATTGTCTTTGAGTTTTCCTCAGAGATTTTAAGACGCGGTTCAGCCGGAAAAACCAGAATTCTAGGAGAACCGTCCGCCATTGAAATTGAATATTTTCCGTTCAAATGCTGATTGATTCCTTTTGCAACAGAATCCAGACCAGCAGCGGCAACAGAAGAATATTCGGTTTTAGAAAGTTCACCAAGCTGTGCCAAAGTTGAAGAAGATGCGTTTGTTCCTGCAGAAGTTTTCTGATTTTCAGAGGAAACCGCTCCGCCTGCATCCGTTCTTGTTCCGGCAGTTCCGCTTAGCGCGGCCGAAGAATTCAGCTTTTGGGTATTCTGCGCGGAATTATTTTTTCCAGTGCCAGAAGAATTTGTGTTTTCCGCAAAATCCATGCTGTCCCAGTCAAAATTCCTGCTTTTTGAGACAGAATTCTGTTCCTCCAAAAGCTCGTCAATGGATTTTGCATATTTTATATTCGCTTTTTTTGGTTCAGAGGCAGCAGGCTTTGCTGAAGTCTCGGCTTTTTTTTGCGCACTCTGGGAATTTTCTGTTTTTTTCGGCGCAGAATTTGAAGGAGCTTTCTGAGTTTCAGAAGTTTTAGGTTTTGAATCCTGCGATTTTTTTTCAGTTTGAGTCTGCTTTACACTTTCAGATCTTTTTGAATTTTCAGCCTGTTTTTGTACGTCAGAAGTTTTTGCTTTTTCAGCAATTTTCTGCTCCGGCTTGATTTTTTCTTCCGGTTTTGTTTTTTCAAGCGGTGCAAGCGTAATCTGAACGGTCTTGTATTTTTTCTTCTGGTTCCAGCCTGGCGAAATCGCAAGAATCACAAAAAGAATCATCCAGATTATCAGCGTGAATAAAAGCGCAAGCCGCATCGCCTGGGTTTGCGTCTTATCATCTGAGTTGATTCTTATGAATTTTTCAATCTGATTTTTTATCTGCATTATTTTTTGTCAGTTGTCCGCAAATTTATTGAAGCATAACCGTTTTGGCGAATAACATCGAACAATTTTACGATTGTTCCGTTTGTGACCAAATCGTCTGCTTCAATTGTAATAGGAAATTCAGCTTTTTTTGTCTTTTTTGTGTCGAATTTTGAAAGTTCGTCCCCAAGTGATTTGAATGAGACTTTTTTGTCATTGAAGTACAAATTCCCGTTTTTTTCGCAGGTAATTGTGATTCCCAGATTCGACGTGCTTTCCGCGGTTGAACTTTCCGGAAGATTTAAATTTATGCCGGGCAAAACCGCAAAAGTTGTAGAAACAAGAAAGAAAATTATAAGCTGAAAAACAACATCAATCATCGGAGTCATATCAACTGTGGCATGAATGTTTTTTCGTCTTGCTCTTAATCTCATTATTTTACGCGTCCTGAAAGTCTTATGACAATATTTGTTACATTTGATTCCATTTCTGCAATGCGACGATTAACACGGCTTACAAAATAATTGTAGAAAATCAACGCAGGAATTGAAACCACAAGCCCGGCAACTGTTGTTACCAATGCCTCACCGATAGCGCCAGCCAGCAGCGCAGGATCGCCCATTGTTCCGCCAGCTCCAAGAACACCAAACGCCTTGATATTTCCGGTTACTGTTCCCAAAAGTCCAAGCAATGTTGAAATATTTGCGATTGTCCCAAGTGGCGTAAGAAAATGCTCGTAACGGGGAACAACCGCTGACATTTCGGCCTCTACAGTTTCCTTTAAATCTTTTTCCGGCCAGGAGCGGCATTCAAGCGCTTTTTTTACAACTTGGGCAGTCGGCGTATCTGCTTCCGAACAAGCGTTTTCCGCAGCAACATAATCAGCTTTTGAAATTGAATTCTTCAAGTCAAACATAAGTTTTATGTCGCGTTTTTTTGTGACATAAAAATAATAACATCGTTCAACAATTATAAAAGTTGCAAAAATTCCACAAAGAATTATTGGCAGCATAAGAATACCGCCGGCTTTTAAAGCACCAAACATATTGTCTCCCTAATATTTAAAAGAAAAATTTAACAAGGACAGAGGCAGTTCCGCTTCGCGAAATATATTCGCTGCCTGCATATTTTCTTTCTCCGCTTGTTATTAATTTTACAACATCATCCGCAGAAACCGCAAGTCTGACCGCCGGTGTTAACCTGAAAAACGCCTCAAAATCAATTTCTGGAGTGCCGTCGTAATCAGAGTCAAGAGACATTCCGATTTTTCCATCAAAACCGAATTTTGCTTTTTCGTCCTGGAAAGAAATATTCGCGCTCACAAAATGATTTGATTCTGCGGCAGGAACATCCGCCCAGTAAGATTTCCAGTCAGCGGAAAGATTCACTTTTCCAAGTCGCACTGAAAAATCAAAATCCGTATTGAACTGAGTCAATTCATCCTGTACAAAAACATATTGACCAAAAAGTTCATTCAATTCTTTTTTAGTTTTATAGTCCGGCATAAAGACGCCGTTTCCAAGCGCAGATTTTCTGAATTCACTCTGGACAGTCAAAGTGAACCTGTCTTTTATAGGAAGAACCATTTGCGCTGTTCCGAACCAGTCGCTTGTTTCTTCCGGAAGAATTTGCGCCACAGCAAAAAGATAATTTTTTTCCGAATTGCTGATTTTTGAACGGAACGAATCAAGTCCGCCCTTTACACCGATTTTTATTTTCCGGGAAGAAATTCCAGAAGCAAAGCCAAAATCCACGCCGGCTTCAAAAGGCACAACCACAGAATTGTCGCCAATATGATTTCCAACAACAACGCCAACCGAAGAGAAAACATTTAAGATCTCGTTTTTCCAGCCGAAATCAAAAGAAAAATCTCCGCGGTTAGAAGCCCGGCTTTCTTCAAAAGAATTTTTTGTGTCATATTCAAGTCCATAAGCCGCTGTCGTCTTCAATGAAAAGCCGTTTCCCTGCCACAAAAAATAAATTTCAGGATCCAAATAAACCAGTCCGACATTTTTTGCATAATCTTCTATTTTTACGGCCGGAGTTCCAGTGATTGTTGAATACCTTTTGTACCAGTCGCCAAGCGCTGAAAAACCAAGTTCCATTCCGTGCGGAATTTCTTTTTCAAGTCCGAATCCTGCGCCAAGATTTTCTTTTGTGACGTTGCTGATATTTTCAAATTTATTCTGAAGTCCGTTGTCTGTCGCCTCAAAACGTCCGTTTATGTCGATTTTAAGATTTTCAGTTTTAAATACTTTATCCGCGGAAATAAACGTGTTTCTGTCAGAATAAGCCGAAATTAAATTTCTGCCGGAATATCCGTTTGCCGACTCGTGCCCGAATTCCACAACAAAAGGGCTCAAGCCGGTCTCGCGGTAGATTTTAAAGTTTCCTGCTATAAATCCCGGATATCCGCCGCCCGCAAGTCCCTCAACATAAATCGATTTTTCAGTGGAAGTTTTTAGAACCGCGTCGCTGTTCAAAGTTCCTGTGTCAGAAGTTTCTGGAAGCCGCGGAATAAAATCTTCAGTTCCAGAATCTGAGGAAGGAAGCACATCTGAAAAATTTGAAATTGCGCTTTTTCCGACTTTTGGAGCGCCACCAGAAATTACAGTTGAAACATCTGGAAGCGAAATTTCATCTAGTTCATCTACTTCCTGAGAAAATAAAATTCCGCCTGCAAAAATTGCGGTAAAAATCGCCAGAATTATCGTGTTTTTCTTCATATTTTTTCCTACTTTTTATTTCCAATTTATCAATTGTCAGTTTTTACATTTTTTGCCTGGCGGCTGGAAGGATAAAGTTCCTTCAGCTGCTTTGCCGTTGCGTTCGCGTCGGCTTTCATTCCTGCCGCCAAAAAAGCGTCATACGCGCCGTACATTGCGCCTGCCGCCTCGTCATTTTTTCCGCAGATTCTGTAAAATTTTGCGGATTTCAGGAACATTTCCGCGCTCTGCCTGTTTTTCTGCTGACTTTTATACGCCTGGCCAAGAATTTCTGAATTCTGGGCGGCATACAGGCTTTCTGAATCATTTTTGCTTTTTTCCTGAAGCGGCAGAAGTTGTTCCGCAAGTTTTACCGCATCCGCAGAAAATTGTGTGCTTTCAGCATATAAAATCGCAAGTTCAGTACCTATTTTACGTCCTTCTGGCGTAGAATTTCCTCCAGCGTTTCTGTATTCAGTCTCCTTTTGGACAATCTTTTCATCTTTTCCGCCCGCAAGCTTTTTCAGTTGAACTGCAATTTCTGCAATTCCATCAGATTTTGCCTGCGCGTTATATTTTTCAAGCAGAAAATTTGCGTTTTCCAGCGCGTCCGAATATTTTCCTTCAGCGCGGTAAAGTCCGATAAGATTTTTAGCCGCGTTATAAACGTAAGTGCTTTCAGGGAATTTTTTTATCAAAGCCTGATTCTGCAGTATTGCGCCGGAATTGTTTCCAGTCTTTTCCATGCAGTCAGCCGTGTAGTACCATGCGGCTTCCGTGAAAATTCCGTTTTTGCATTTATTTTTGTATTCAGAAAACCGCTCCAACGCAGTCTTAAAATCCTGGATTCCATAAAAAAGTTCACCGCGGCGGTAAAGGGCTTCTTCCGCCAGCTTTTGTTCCGGGAATTTCGTAAAAACTTCCTTATATTTTTCATCCGCGGAAGCAAAATCCTTTTTCTTTTCGTAAACCTGCGCAAGCTGATAAAGGCTTTTCATTCCAAAATTGTTTTTTTGCGTTGAATACGGCGAAAGAATTTCAATAGCCTTGTTGAATTCGCCAGAATCTGAATAAATTTCCGCCAGAAGAAGAACAGAATCTTCCTTGTTTTCCGTTGTTTTAGCAGATTTCACAGCTTTTTCAGCCATTTTTGCCGCGTCAGAATATTTTTCCATCTGAATCGCAGCGTTTGCCGCCGTCATCTGTGCGTTCCACAAAAGTTCGTGCGAAGGATATTGGTTCACAAATGAATTCAAGTTTCCAAATGCTTCCTTTGGTTTTCCCTGACGATACTGTGAATAACCAAGATAAAACATCGCATACGAAACTTCCATCGCCTGCCCAGAATCTTTTTTGTCCGCGTTTCTTATGAATGTAGAAAAACTTTCTTCCGCATACGGCCAGCTTCTTGTGTTAAACTGCGCAAGCCCAAGAATATATTTTCCTTCATTTAAGCCCGATTTTGCCGCCTGAATCTGCGACTCCTTGTAACGCCCCGAAAGAATCAGGACTTTTGAATAATTCAACCGTTCCTGTGGTGTGATTTTTCCTTCAACCTCTAAATTCTGATAAACCGAAGCTGAATCTTTTAGTTTTTGACCGCGTGCAAGCGAAAGCGCATAAAGCTCATTTTCCGAGGGTTCAAGCAGTTTTTCGGCTGTCGAATAATTTCCTGTCTTGTAGTTTGCCAGAGCAAGATAGAAATTTGTACGTTCATTTTCTTGGTTTCCAAGCGGCGCATATTTTTTCACATCTTCCCAGTTTTCCTGATATGCCGCATATTTTGCAAAAAGACTGTTGTAGTCGCGCACATATTTTGGATTTTCCATTTTCTGCTGATTTTTTTGCGCTTCCAAAAGCTGAATTTCAGCATTTTTCGCGGAAGCGTTTGTTATTTTTTTTCCGGCAGTCATTTCCGCGCGGTACATTGCAATCAGTTCAAGGATTTGCGGATTTGCGTATTTTTCCGCCTCATCAAAATATCCGGAAGATTTTTTAAAGTCGCCTTCAAAATAAGCGTCAGTTCCTAGCCGCGTCCAGAATTCAGCAAGAAGCTCAGGCGAATCGCTCAATTTTTTCTGCGCTTCCTGAAGAACGCTTCCCGGTTCAAGACCGACTTCTTTTTTGTGTTCAGAAGAAACATTGTAAGCTTTTTTTAACGCATTTGCCGCAAGAGATTTTTCTCCGCTTTTTAGAACCACGCAATAATATTCATAAGCTGTCTTGTAATTTTTCAATGCGCAGTAAGCGTCGCCGGCATATTCCGTTAACGCGTAATAAACCACGGAAGGAATTTTCTGTTTTTCAATTTTAGAATAAAGCTGGATTGTTTTTTTCGCTTTTCCGGATTTATTGTATGAGTCCGCAAGTTTTAAAAGCGCTGAATAATAATCCTCATACGAATATCGAAGACCGTTCTTTGCAACATACTCAAAATTCTGGATTGCATTCTTGAAATCTGAAGTTTTATAAAAAATCACGCCGGAATCAAAAATCGCCGCCGGAAAATATTTTCCTTTTTCGCCAGAAGAAACGCAATATTCGTGGAAAAGACTTAACGCCTCTGGATAATTTTTCTTGTAGTCAAAAACTTTCGCGAGCCAATATTTTGTTGAATTTTTCAGCTGAAGGTCTGAATCCAGTTTTTCTGCGGCAGAAAGGACTTCGTAGGCATCATCAAAATTTGAAAGGCGCACAAGACATTCGCCTTTTATCGCAAGCGCAGAGCCAATGTAAGCGGAATCCGGAAATTCGGAGGCAAGCTTATCTGAATATTGAATTGCCCCAGGGAAAAAACCGCTGTTGTATGCTGAAGAAAGCTCATTGAAAATAGAGACATCTGTTTCCAGCGCAAAAAATCTGAACGTAAAAAGTGACAAAAAAAGTGACAAAAAAAACTTTTTCATATTCTTCAATAATAATTCAGAAAATATCAAAAGTCTACAAAAGTTAATCGTCCAGGTGGAATTCTTCGGAAGCTTGAATTTTCACGAGTGAAACTGAATCCAGACAATAACGGCTGAAAAATTCCTCAAATGTCATCTGCGAGCCGTCCTTGAAAACCTCGCACTTGAATCTTTTCTGGTTATCAAAATATGGAAAAAACGCACAACATTCGTTGAATATTTTTACCTCTGGGCTTCTTCTGTCAGTTTCGCGGATTGCGCCAAAATAAAAAATCTGCGGATTCTGGGCAGCAAGAACGTAAAAAAGAGATTTTAACATTCTCACGGAATATCCGTTGTTTTCAATATAGCCAGTTGAATTTTGAATTCCTTTTTCTGTAAGTTCCGCGCAGAAAGGCTCAATTGTAACATCAACGCCAGAATCGTTGTACAGATAATTTCTTCCTGAACGAACGGAAACAACTCCGCTTGCAATATTGCGTATCCAATCCAGGGAAAAAGAAATCGCATATTTTTCGCTCAAAATTCCCTGAAATCCGGTTTCTTTGTATTCAACAGTCGGCTCAAGGAGCGGATCCCGTTTCAATCTGCCGCCGGTAAGAGGTTCAATAATTCCGTCCGCAATCCATTTTAAATATCCTGCCCCGGAAACAGAAATTTTTCCTTCTTCTGAAACATCGATTTTTCTTGGTTTTCCAGAGGAAATGTAGACAGGATTTCCCTCATCATCGTACATTGCGTCGTCAACAAAAATCACATTTTTCTCTTTTTCTTTTATGATATTTGCCATTTGTTGAACCGCGTGATAATCATCCGGCTGGATTCGCGCATATTGCCACGGAAGAGAATTCTGCGTCCAGCGGACAATCTGCTCAAAAGACGATGAATAAAACCTTTCAAAAGGAAGCCCCGTCGGAACTCCTTTTGCGGCATAACACCCAAAAATCAGATAATCGCAGTAAGCTGTTCTGCCAACCGGCTGAAACTGGACAAAGACTTCGCTGTCTGCAACAAAATAATAACGGATTCTTAGCGGCTTCCCGGATTTCTTGTCGCGAACCAAAAGCCAGCTACCAGGCGCATCTCCGGGATAAATATCCTGAACCTCGGTAGTTTTTCCTTTGTCTGAATAAACATCGACTTCAATTCGTGCATAAGGCGCAACAAAAATATTGAAGGAATCTTCTGTCTCTTCCAGCCGGACTTGAAATTTTTGCCCTACATTGTTAGTCCTTATTTCCGGGCGGTTCATGCGAACATTCTGCAAAGGAGCCTCAAACCATGTCTCAACCAAATCCCTGCGGATTTCTGATGAATCTGGAACGCCGTAACTGTTGTAAAGCGCAAAAACCGGAAGAACAATCAGAGTCAGCAAAAATCCTAGAATTTGTTTTTTCATATAAGCTCCGTAATCTCCGAAAATGCTATTCTTCTGATTTCATCATGATTTCAGAAACTGTCTCAATACCTGAAGTTTCAAGAGGAACATCCGCAGTGCTTACAGGTTCTGTATCTGTAAACGTTCCGGCTCCTTCTGCAAGTTTTACAATTGGGCGAGTTTTTGTTCCATCTGGATTTACAATCACTCCGTCATCGTTTTCGTCCGGATGCCTTCCGGCAGGAGCGTTTGAAAGCAAAAGTTTTAACCGGTTCAGCTGGTTTACTTCTGAAGAGCCCGGATCGTAGTCAATTGCAGAAATATTTGCACCCGGGAACCGTCTGCGCAATTCCTTTATCATTCCTTTTCCGGTAACGTGATTTGGAAGGCACGCAAATGGCTGGACGCACGCAATGCTCGGTGCGCCCGAATGAATAAGCTCGACCATTTCCGCGGTAAGGAACCAGCCTTCACCGGTGATATTTCCAAGCTGGACGATGTCATCAACACCTTTCATCAAATCATATATTGAACTTGGCGGATCAAAACGACGGCTCTGGCGAAGATATTTCTTCATCTTTCTTCTATAAAGTTCAAGGAACCATACAAGAAGTTTTGCATTGCGCTCAGTCTTTTTAGGGAACGCAAGCTGCTCGTGACGGAAAATGCCGGTCGAAAATGTATAAAAGAAGAAATCCGTTAAATCCGGCATTACACATTCTGCGCCCTCGCGTTCAATTGTATCAACAATATTGTTGTTTGCCGTCGGATGGAATTTTACAAGAATTTCGCCGACAACGCCAACACGAGGCTTTTTTATCGGCTTCAAAGGAAGATTATCAAATTCCTTCACAATATTTTTAAGCATCTTGTGATAACCATGGATTGAAAGCGACTGAACCTGCTTTTCCGCATACGCTGACCATTTTTCGTACAAGGCGTTCGCGCTGCCCGGAACTGCCTCATAAGGTCTAGTGCGGTAAAGCACGCGCATCAGAAGGTCGCCGGTAATAATTGACATAAGCAGCCTGTGCAGCAAAGTCGGTGTCACTTTAAAGCCTGGATTTGACTCAAATGCCTGCGCGCTCAAAGAAATTACAGGAATATGGCCCCAGCCTGCATCGTTCAACGCGCGGCGGATAAATCCAATATAGTTTGTGGCACGGCAACCACCGCCCGTCTGGGTGATAATCAGGGAAACGTGGTTCAAATCGTACTTTCCAGACTCAAGCGCAGAAATCATCTGGCCTGCAACCAGAATCGAAGGATAGCATGCATCGTTATTAACGTATTTCAGACCAGCCTCAACAGCCTTTGGATCAACTGCATCCAGAACCACAAAATTGTAGCCTTCGGCCTGGAACGCTTTCTGCAGAATCCTGAAATGAATCGGCGACATCTGAGGTCCAATAATTGTGTGCGTGTACTTCATTTCTTTTGTGAAAACTTGCCTCTGATAAGCAGAAGAACGTTTTGGCGGCATTTTTCGATGGTGTCTCTGACGCTCCTTTACAGCCGCAATCAAAGAGCGGATTCTTATTCGCACCGCACCAAGATTTGAACCTTCATCAATTTTTATGAGCGTATACATGCGGTTTTTTGCCCGCAGGATTTCATCAACCTGATCCGCTGTGACAGCATCAAGACCGCAACCGAATGAAGTAAGCTGAACCAGCTCCAAGTCTGGCATTTCGCTTACAAATGAAGCTGCGCGGTAAAGACGGTTGTGATAAACCCACTGGTCAATAATGCGCAAAGGACGTTCAATTGAACCAAGATGAGCAACTGAATCTTCTGTGAAAACCGCAAGACCAAGCGCGTTTATCATCTCTGGAATTCCGTGGTTAATTTCCGGATCAAGATGATAAGGTCGGCCGGCAAGCACAATTCCGTTTCCGCCGGCACGAATCATCTGCTCAAGGGCATCTTCACCTGCCTGCTGGCAATCATGGCGATATTTTTCCTGTTCTTTCCAGGCCGCATCAACAGCTTCATTTATCTGCTTTTCAGTAAGAGCCGGGAATTTCGGCAAAAGTTCCTCGCAAAGGCGTTCCTTTAACCGAGGCTTATCATAAATCGGAAGGAACGGATCCATGTATGTAATAGAAGAATCCTGCCGAAGTTCATCAATATTATTCCGCAGAACTTCCGGATAGCTTGTTACAATCGGGCAATTGTAATGGTTTCCGGCTCCCGCATCTTCTTGTTTTTCATAAGGCGCACAAGGATAGAAGATAAATTTTACACCGCGCTGAAGAAGCGAGACAAGATGACCATGACTTATTTTTCCCGGATAACAAACCGATTCAGACGGAATTGTTTCTATTCCTTTCTCGTAGACACGTTTTGAAGAACGCTGAGAAAGAACAACGCGGAATCCAAGTTTTGTAAAAAAAGTAAACCAAAGTGGATAATTTTCATACATATTCAGGACGCGCGGAATTCCAACATCGCCCATCGGAGCATCTTCCGGCTTTAAAGGAACATAACCAAAAAGCCGCTTGTATTTCCAGTCAAAAAGATTTGGCATCTTTTCACCGACATCATCGACTTTTGTGTTCTTTTTATTGGAAGCATCGATAACATTTCCTTCAACTTCAAGTCCGCGCTCACAACGGTTGCCAGTTATAAATGTACGTGTTTCAGTTCCAGTTGAAAATTTGTTGATTGTCAAAAGACAATTGTTCTGGCATTTTCCACAGCGTCGAAGCTCCAAATCAACATGGAATTTTTCAAGCTCATCGTACGAAGCAATTTTTGAATGAAGCTCGTGCCGCGGAGTTCCCGGCTCTTCATCCGGCTTTGGCGCAGTAAGATCAACCCACTGGTCATAAGCGATAAGCGCAGAACCATAAGCCCCCATAAGCCCTGCAACATCCGGGCGAAAAACTTCCACGCCGGCGATTTTCTCAAAGGCACGCAAAATTGCGTCATTAAAGAAAGTTCCACCCTGAACAACAACTTTTGTGCCAATATCGCTTGCCTTGCGGAGCTTAATTACCTTGAACAAAGCATTTTTGATTACAGAATAAGAAAGTCCGGCCGCAATGTCCGCAACTGAAGCACCTTCCTTTTGTGCCTGCTTAACACGGCTGTTCATAAAAACAGTACAGCGAGAACCCAAATCAACCGGTTTTTCCGCCATCAAAGCGATTTTTCCGAACTCCTTTACGTCCATTCCCATTGTGTTCGCAAAATTGTCAAGGAAAGAGCCGCAACCAGCCGAGCAAGCCTCGTTCAACTGAATAGAAGTGATTGCCCCGTCCTTCATGCGCAGGCACTTCATGTCCTGACCGCCGATATCCAGAAGGAATTCAACCCCTGGAACAAAAAAATCCGCCGCACGGAAATGCGCAATCGTCTCAACCTCGCCGGAATCAACGCCAAATGCCGCCTGGAACAAAGCCTCGCCGTACCCAGTGGAAACAGCGCGCGCAATATAAACATCTTTCGGAAGTTTTCTGTAAAGCTCCTTAAGCATCTTTACCGCAAGCTCAACAGGATTTCCCATGTTATGCGAATAAAAATCCCAGATAATCTCGCCTTTCTGGTTTATAAGAACAGCTTTTGTAGTTGTCGAGCCAGAATCAAGACCAAGAAAAACAGGACCGCGCGCATCTTCAAGGCTTCCGCGCATTGCCTTTTCCTCCGCATGGCGCTTGCGGAATTCCTCCAGCTCATTCGCATTTGTAAAAAGCGGCTCAAGACGTTGAACTTCGCTAAGCTCCGCGCCAACAAGATTATTCAGGCTAGCCCTGAATTCCTTCACCGTAGGAAAATGAAAATCCGCCGCACCATCGCCATCAAACTTCCTTTCCGCGCTAAAAGCACATCCAGCCGCAACAAAAAGCTGCGAATCGTCCGGCACAATTATCTCATCATCTTTTAACTTTAAAGTCTCAATAAACCGCTGGCGAAGCTGATCCATAAAATGCAACGGTCCGCCCAGAAACGCAACGTGTCCGCGGATCGGTTTACCGCAAGCCAGCCCGGAAATCGTCTGGTTCACCACAGCCTGATAAATCGACGCCGCAATATCCTCCCTGCGCGCGCCCTCATTTATAAGCGGCTGAATATCAGTCTTTGCAAAAACACCACAACGCGCCGCAATCGGGTAAATCGTCTGGAAACCTTTCGCAAGCTCATTCAAGCCAGCCGCATCAGTTTCAAGCAGAGCCGCCATCTGATCAATAAACGCACCAGTTCCGCCAGCACAAGTTCCGTTCATACGCTGCTCAACGCCGCCGGTAAAATATGTAATCTTAGCGTCTTCACCGCCAAGCTCAATCACAACATCAGTCTGAGGAATTATTTTCTTTACGGCAGTCGTAGCCGCAACAACTTCCTGGATAAAAGGAACATTCAACCACTGGGAAACCGAAAGCCCGCCCGAACCTGTAACTTTCACAGTCAACGGCTGGTCTTCACCCAAAGCAAACAGACTCTCAACCTTGTCAAAAGCCTGGGTCACAACAGAAATTATCGTGTTTCGTATGTCCGCCCGGTGACGCTGATAATCCCCATAAATAAGCTTGTCATTGTCATCAAGAATAGCAATTTTCACCGTTGTCGAACCAATATCAATTCCTATCCTTATCGGTAAAATTTCTCCATCAGTCTTTTTTGTTGTTTCCATTAAATCACCTTAAATTAAAAATCAAAGCCAATATATCTAATAAAATATAATCGCGAAACTGTAAATTTGCAATTGGTAATTCACAATTAAACACGGAGCACGTTCCTTCCACACGCGACCCGCTCTTGCTGCAAGTCCTCATTCCGCGAGGCGCTCCATTCCGGTCTTTCCGCAACGATCGGGGCTAAGAGAATTCTGAAATCTCCAAAAATCCAGCGCGACAATATAATTAGCCAAAATGTCGAGTTCTTTCTGAAAAAATAAATTGAATCAGCGGGAAGAAAAAGAAAGCGGCAACCGAGTCATTCGGAGCTATGGCAAGCAATTTTTGAAGAAAATTGCGCAGTCCGATACCTTGTTACGCTCCGCATGACGAATTGACGCGCTTTTTCTGGTAGCTTATTCAATTTCAGTGCTGAATTTATAAAACTCGGCATTTGGACTAATCAAATTGAACAAAAACTGTAACTCGGCTAAGATTATCCAAATGACTCAAATCAAAAAAAAATCTCTTGTTAAATCAGGCCTTGTGCTTTCACTAATGACATTCGCCTCGCGGATAATGGGCCTAATCCGTGAAATGACAAAAGCAGCGTTCCTTGGAACAAGCGCATACGCAGACGCATTCGGAATCGCTTTTATGATTCCAAACCTTTTCAGGCGGCTTTTTGCTGAAAACAGCATTTCCGTGGCATTTATCCCAACTTTCCGCGGCTACCTTGAAGAAGAAAATTCAGACGCAAAGCATGCGGAAACCCAACTCTTCATTTCATCAACGCTTACTTTGGTTTCTTTTTTAACGGCAATCGTAACAGTAATCGGAATCCTTCTTTCAAGATTCATTGTTCCATTTTTCTTCAAATCTGATGTGGACGCCGCAATTCTTGCAGAAACTTCTCTTCTTACAAAAATAATGTTTCCATACCTGTTTGTTGTTTCAATCGCGGCATTTTTCCAGGGAATCTTGAACGGCTGCAATATTTTTGCGCCAAGCGGATTCACGCCTGTTCTTTTCAATGCGATTGTTGTTGTCATAACTTATGCTCTTACACCACAACTTCCAAATCCGGACGGACTTCCTCAAGAAGCGCTAGCCGCCCGCGCAATGAGTTTTGGCGTAATCACCGGTGGATGTTTCCAGGCGCTTTTCCAGTGGCCTTTCATAAAAAAAACTGGCTGGAAAACAACCTTGACCGGCCTGAAGAACGCATTTTCAAATCCAGGGACAAAAAAAGTTGTATCGCTGATTGTTCCTACAATAATCGGAATGGCGGCTTATCAGCTGAACGATGTTGTCTCAACCGCACTTGCAGGAAACGTTGGAACAGGAACGGTTGCTTCGCTTCAGTATTCGCTGAGGCTTCAGGAACTTATTTTGGGAATTTTCGCTGTTTCAATAGGAACTGTAATTCTTCCGGATCTTAGCGGACTTGCTAAAAAACAAAAATGGGAAGAATTCAACAATATGCTTACGCAGGCAATAAAAATAATCGCGCTGATTTGTATTCCAGTCACTTTTTATTCTCTTGTGTGCGGAAAAGATTTGATTTCGCTTGTCTACAAGACAAAAAGCTTTGATGATGAATCAGTTCTGATGACGCTTAATGTATTCAGGTTTCACATTGCGGGACTTTTCTTTATTGCCGCAAACCGGATTTTAAGTCCGGCATTCTACGCGCAGGGAAACACAAAACTTCCGACACTTGCAGGAATAATCTGTTTTGGAGTGAATATTATCCTTGCGCTCGCGCTGGCTTTTCCAATGAAAGGAAACGGAATCGCGCTCGCATTAACTTTGGCAAGCGCAGTGAACACTTTGTTTCTTTTTATTTTCATGAAAAAACTGAACAGCATAGATGCGGCTGGAATCGCAAAAAAAATGCTCGTTTTTATAATCAGGATGATTGCATTCAGTTTAATCGCCGCCTGCCCGACTTATTTTGCACGGCCATATCTTCTGAACGCCTTTGCAGGACACAACAGATTTATATCTTTTGGAATTCCAGTTGCACTCTGCGCGTTAATTTTTGGTTTACTAGGAGTGTTACTTCTTATTATATTCAAAGATGAAACATCAGTCGCAATTTTTTCCAAAATCAAAGGACGAATAAAAAAATAGAAACATGAAATTTGAGTTTTCTTGAAAATATGACAATAGCGCAGGCAGAAAAATAATTTGTGAAGATTTTGGGCGATTGAACCAATTAAAGTGCGTAGCACCCCAACAAATACAAGCGAAGCGCGAGCCCAACCATCTGGAGCAAATTGTTTTTCTGCCGTGAGCGACTTTTCAGAATTACTAAACTCAATTTTCATATTATATAAAGGATTTTTACTATGAAAGAATATTCCGCAAAGGAAATGAAAGAAATTTATTCCGGCAGACGTGCCAAAGTTGCCGGATATTTAAAGGAAAATAATATTGGAGCCGCTGTATTTATTGACGGCGAGGCTCACCGCGAACCAGCAATCCGCTATCTTACAGGACACACAAGCGACGCGGTTCTTGTGATTTTTCAGAATGGCTCCTCAACTCTTGTTCCGTGGGATGAAATCCTTGCAAAAAAAATTGCATTCTGCGACAAGATTATTCCTTACACAAAATATAAAAATTCAGATATTGAAGCCGTAAAGTCGATTCTGGATGGCGCAAAAAATATTGAAAACCTCAAGGTTGAAATTCCACCGTACATTCCGTATCCAAAATTCCTTGAATTTATCGAGGCAAACCCAAAATGGGACGTTGTCTGCAAAAACGATGGAGTCCACAATTTTGTAGTCCGCTCAAGAACCATAAAAGATGAATACGAAATTGAATGTACAAAGGAAGCCGCAAGAATCGGGGATTTGATAATCGATAAAATAGAAGAAAAAATCCGTTCAGAAGAAATAAAGACAGAAATGGATGTTTCTCTTCTTATTGAAAAAGAATTGCGGCTTAACGGCTGCGAACGAACCGGATTTGACACGCTTGCGGCAGGACCGGCAAGAAGCTGGGCAATCCATGCGTTTCCGGGCTACACAAACGGTGAATGGCCGGGAAACGGACTTTCAATTCTTGATTTTGGCGTTGTCTATAACGGTTATACTTCTGACACAACTCTGGCGGTTGCAAAAGGCGAGCTTTCCGCCGGACAAGAAAAGCTGCTTGAGCTTGTCCAGCACGCCGCGGACGAATGTCTTAGGCTTTACAAAAAAGATGTGCCGGTAAAAGACGCCTGCGAGCTTGCCGAAAAAATATTCGCAAAAGAAAAACGGAAAATGCCACACACTCTTGGACACGGAATCGGTCTTGAAATCCACGAATTCCCGCGCGTAAGCACAAAAATGCCGGCTGATGTAACGTTCCAGCCAGGAATGATTGTAACACTTGAACCGGGGCTTTACGATGAAAAACTAGGTGGAGTCCGCCTTGAAAACGACGTTCTTATAACCGAAGAAGGAAATGAAGTAATAACGCATTCCAGAATCATACGGCTTTAAAACGTCATAGTCTTGAATGTCGAGTTTTCACTAATTAATTGTGAAAAGAAATTGAATGTGCTCCCAGTCAAAAGGCAAGTATTGGCTATGGTGAAATGTTTTTTAGGAAGAATTATTTCCGGTTTTACTCCGTAAAATCCTCAATAATTCTTTTATGCCATTCGGCAAAAGCCACTTCAAGGACGCCAAACTTGCCTTTTTCCTTCGCGCTTATTCAATTTATGGATTCAACATAAAAACTCAACATTCGGTCTATGAAAGTTTATCCACAACTTCTTCTGCGGCAACAATAAGTGCCTTTGAAAGATTCTTGTCTTCAAGATAGAACGTAAGGTTTTCCATATCCTTAAGGACATTCACAATTGCCGGTCGGTCATTTCCGTTTATCGCAGTTTCCATGCTGTCAACCGGAAGATTATGCTGCCGGCGGATTTCAGAGGCCGCCTTTAAAAGTCCAGGACGCCCAGAAAGCCGCGCGATTATGTAATCAAGCAAAAGACGGACTCGCCCCGCAAGAAATTTTGCGCGCTGTTCAAAAGGAAGCGATTCCCCGAACTGGCGCAGACGCTTGAAAAGTTCAATTTCTTTCTGGAATTTTGCGGCTTCCTCGCTGTTTTCAATAAAAGTTGAAAGTTTCGGCAACACTTCGCTTACTTTATCAACAAGATTTTCGTATGCGGTTTCCGCACATTCATCTTTTGTTTCCTCAGTATTTTCTTCAGCCTGCTCTGTTTCTGCAGGAATTTCAGTTTTTTCTTCTTTTTTGTCCTGCGGATTTTTATCTTTTTTATCTTGAAGCGAACCCGAAAGATTTTTCATTTCGTCCAAAGATTTTTCCGCTGCCACAGAAGCCTGCTTTGCCTTTTCTGCAGCCGCCTCCGCATTTCCAGCGATTTTCTGCAAATCTGGATTCGGCAGTTCTTCAGGAATTGTTTTTTCCGCTGCGAAAGAATTTTTCTCTTCAGAAGAAATCTTCTCATCCGCGCCTTCAGGACTCTGGACATTCACAAAATTTCCCGAACCGTCAGAAGATTCGGGTTTTTCTTCAGTTTTCGGCTCAAGAATTTCATCCAGGCTGAGTTTTTCATCAGAATTTTCCGCCTCTTCGACCGGTTCTTCCAAAACAGATTCATCAACGCTTTTCCCGTCGTCTTCAGTTTTTTCTTCGATGTCATCCTCAAAAAGCGCATTTTCATCATCAAGCGCAAAAATATTCATCTTGTTTTCTTCTTTCAGCCCGTCTGTTGAATCAGAAGGAATTTCCTCCGCCAGCGATTTTTCGGCAGGCTCTGGAATTTCTTCCCCGGAAACTTTTTCATCAGGAACGGCATTTTCCTGCGCAGAAACCTGATTTTCAGTTTTTTCCTCCGGCTCGGCAGAATCATCGCCAAAACCAAATTCATCAAGCGAAATTTCCTGTGAACCAGAAAGCGCGCTGTCCTCGAATTTTTTTTCTTCAGAATTTGATTTGTCAGAGTCGATTTTTCCTTCAATTTCTTTCGAGAGTTTTCCGGCAAGAAAATTATTAGGGTCAAAAGCAACCGCCGTTGAAAAATCATCCAGCGCTTCCTCGGAATTTCCAAGTTTTTCATCAATCTGACCGAGCAGAAGCCATGCCGGAACATTTTTCATATTTTCATCAATGAAGGATTTTACCTTTTCTTTTGCGGCAGAAAAATCGCCTTTCTGGAAAAATCTTGTCGCAAACGAATACAGATAAGTTTCGTACTCAGGGTCAAGTGTTTTGATTTTTGAAGCAAATTTTTCCGCAGAATCAGTTTTTCCAATCAGAATGCTGTACTGGCCAGCCAAATCCAAAGCCTCGCAGTCATTTTTGTTTGCCGCGCCCATCTGACGGATAAGTGCCGCCGCCTCTGCATATTTTTCCGCGGTAAGATAAATCGACGCGGCCGCCTTTTTGATTTTCTCGTCATCCGGCAGAACTTTTTCCGCCTTTTTTATCGCAATGACAGCCTCATCCTTTTTGCCAAGTTTCTCAAACGCTTCGGCAAGACTTTTTAAAATCTCAGCGTTTTCAGAAATAAGACGGTTCGCAATCTCAAAAGAACTTGCGGCTTTCTCAAAATTGCTCTGACGCATAAGAATCTGTCCCATCTGCGCATAAAGTTCCGCGTCCTGCGGATGAAGCCCGATTGCATTCTGGACAAGCTCGCCGGCAAGTTTTGTTTTCCGGTGGTTCAGCAAAAGTTTTGAGTACGCAATTACAGCTTCCTGCCAGCCCGGTTTTGCGCGCAAAGCCGCCTCATAAGCCTGAATCGCAGAAGTATCATCATGGATTGCCTCAAGGCTTTTAGCAAGATTAAGCTGAAGAACCGGATGGTTCGGGTCAACCTGAAGTCCTCTTTTGTATGTGGCAACAGCTTTTTCGTGATTATTCTGGGCCGCGTAGATTGTTCCAAGATGATTGTACGCCAGAACGTCCGCTGGATTTACCGCAATGACATTCTCAAAACATTCGATTGCGTCGGAATAATTTCCCATCAATTTATAAGTAAAACCAAGATTATAATTTACCTGCGCCGGATTAATTTTTGTCTCAAGCGCTTTCTGAAGAATATCAATTGACTCCTGATATTTTCCCATCCGGCGGTAAATTCCGCCCATGCTGTTCATTGCCTCAAAATCATTCGGGTAGAAAGTCAGAATCTGCTGAAAATATGGCAACGCTTTTTCATCATCATTATTTTTCATGTAAAGATTTCCAAGCGTTGTAAGATATTCAATATTTTTTATGTCATCTTGAAGCAAAGACTTGTACAATCTTATGGCAAGATTAAAATCCCTTGAAATAACAGCATTTTTCGCTCTTCTTAACACAATTTCCTTGTCTTCCATAAAAATCCTCTTTTTCTTTTTTCAAGATTTTTCCGTTTTCTTTTTATCCTTTATTTTTTCCGTTCCGGGCGAGCATAAACTTCTTTTGAAAGCGGACCGCAAATCCGTTCATCAAACTTTGAATAAGCTGCGACAGCAAAATAATAAATCGTGCCGTTCTTAAGGCCGGTCAAAGTTGCGCTGGTCACATTTCCAACATTGATTGGAGAAGCGCCTTCTGCGGCAACGCGGCCAAGATATTCACCAGGACGGTTTCCATAATAAATATAATATCCGCCAGCAGAATCATCAACAGAGTAACTCCAGCTTAAGGTTACCTGACCATCGCCCTTTTCTGCGGAAATCCTGTAAGGCGGAAAAGGCTCAGGCAAAGTTGTGTATTCAACTTTTATTTCTGTTACAGAAGGCGTATTGTTTCCGCCACCGTCCGGAAAAAGTTCCGCCGCAACCTGAAAATACAAGCCGCTCAGATTTTCAATTTCCTGCCCGGAAACAATTGGAACCCATTCCGGAAAATCTTCCGTCCAGTTAAAATAATTTTCGCCGGTGCGCACGTAAAGATTCACCTCTGTCTGAGGCGGCTCAGAAACTTCCGCAGAAACCCTGTTGATTATTGTTCCCTCTTTTGTAAGGACAGGAATTGACTCAAACCGTCCACCGCTGATTCTGTAACGCTCGCGCAGGCCAATCTGCGAATTTTCAGAATTTTCTTCCGCACGCAAATCCGTGTAGCTCCGCACAATCCTAAAATCATCAAGCAAACCTATATAAGAAGGAATTATGTGCAAATCCGCGGCAACACCCATAACAGCCGTAAAAACCGTTCCACCCTCGTGCCCAGAGTCTGTAAGATATTTTATGTCCTCAAGCTGACCATCAATCCTGTACTCAAGAATTCCAGTCTCTTCTTCAAATGAAATAATATGATGGCTCCACTGATTTGGAATTATCGTTCTTGAAGAAGAAAGCGTTACATCACCTTTGTTGTTTGTGTAGCCTTCAAAAATATTTGAAAAAAGCGTTGTGACTTTATTTTTATAGAAAGAAGTTGAAATCAGCTGGTAAACAACCTGACCGCCGATATTTTTTGAGGAACGCCAGCTGAGCAGAACCTCGCCGTTTTCCACTGCAGAAGGGCAAATCCAGAAATCAATAATAAATGAGCCGGCAGGACCTTCCGAGCCAAAAAGACTTGTCTCATCCCCCTGGATTACAATTCCACCACGACCGCGGCTTAAAACCGCGCCTTTTCCGAGCGTCGCTTTTTTTGAAAAATAAACATCGCTTTTTTTTATTGAGTATTTTCCAGCCTTGTCCAAAACAGCGGAATTTTCAAAATCAATAAGACAGTCAGTAAATTCATCAGGGCGGTTGGAATTTGTCTCAAGCTCAAGACATTCAAAACCGTACCGACCTTTGCCGGTTGTAATTCCGTTGCGAACAGTAACTTCGTTCCAGCCGGTTTTTCCGCCGAATTCATATACTTCAGCATCAATGGAAAAAGAAAAAAGCGCAAAACACAATATCGCAAAAACGAATGGAACTAGGCTTTTTTTTGATATATAATTATTTTCGTTATATGTACAGAGAAATTCTTCACGAAACTGCATTAAAAGCACCTTCCTCCAGCGGCGTCTATATGTGGAAAAATCCACAGGGCACCGTAATTTATGTTGGAAAAGCCAAAAACCTTAAAAACAGGCTGACTTCTTATTTTTCTGGCAAAAAAGACATCAAAACAAGACTTCTTATCTCAAACGCAAAAAGCATCGAATACATCACAACCGCAAACGAATACGAAGCTTTTCTTCTTGAAAATAATCTTATCAAAAAGTACACACCAAAGTATAACATCAACTTAAAAGATGGAAAATCTTATCCAGTCCTAAGAATTACCCGCGAAGATTTTCCACGGCTTTTTAAGACACGGAATATACTCCACGACGGTTCAAAATATTTTGGTCCGTACCCAGACGCCGCCGCGCTTGATACCTTTATAGACACTCTTTATCAGATTTATCCGCTCAGGCACTGCAAGAAATTTGTCACACGGGAAACACCTTGCCTTTACTACCACATGGGACAGTGCAAAGCTCCCTGCTGCGGAAAAATTTCAAAAGAATCCTACAATGAATTTTTCGGAGAAATATGCGCACTTCTTAACGAAAACGGAAGCAAAACAACCGAAAAACTTACCGCAAAAATGAAGGAAGCGGCCGCCCAGCTGAATTTTGAGAAAGCCGCCCGGCTGCGGGACGGACTGCGCGCGCTGATGGTCATGCAGAACCAGAATATTGTTGAAAGCTTTGACTCAGAAGACCGCGACTATCTTGCATGGCACAGAGAAGGCGAACTTGTAAGCTTTACAGTCCTTAAAATCCGCGGAGGAAAACTTCTTGGCCGCGACAATTACCGAGTTCAAAGTTTGAATGAAAACGACGAGCTTCTTGCCGAATTCATGAGCGCGTACTATAGCTCAAAAGATGAGATTCCTCCAAAAATCTACGTTCCCACAGAGGACGGACTTAACATAATCTCAGAATGGATAAAAAATCAGTTTGACGCAAATCCGCAGATAATCCTTGTAAACGATGACATAGAAAACGCGCCGCGCCACAAAGCCGCAATGAACATGGCGGCGGAAAACGCAAAAGAGGACATAATCCGCAGACTGCGTGAACGAGGCGACATTCCGGCACTTGAGGAGCTTAAGGAAATTCTTGGACTGAATAAACTTCCTGTCAGAATCGAAGGATTTGATATTGCCCACATCGGCGGAAAATTCCCGGTAGCATCCCTAATCAGTTTCTACAACGGAAACCCGGACAAAAAAAACTACCGCTACTTCAGGCTTAAGACAACAGACGGATACATAGACGACTTCCAGTCAATGCGCGAGGCAACCAGCCGGCGTTACACACGTCTTCTGAACGAACAGGCGGATTTACCGGATTTGATTCTTATTGATGGAGGAATCGGACAGGTAAACGCTGTTGACCAAGTATTAAAATCGCTGAACCTGGATATTCCGATTGCCGGACTTGCAAAGCGCGATGAGGAAATCTGGCGCCCTTACGCGGAAAAACCAGTATGCCTTCCAAAAAGAAGCGACGCATTGCGACTTCTGCAGCGCGTGCGCGATGAGACACACCGTTTTGCAACCAGCAGAAACCAGCGGCTAAGGACAAAAGAAAACACCGTAAGCATTTTCCTAGAACTTCCAAATATCGGTGAAAAACGGGCAAGAACACTCACAAAAACATTCACAACCCTGGAAAATATGTGCGCCGCGGACGAAAGCACCATTGCGCAGGCACTCCACGTACGCGCGGACGAAGCCACAGAAATCATTCTTGCCGCAAAACAACTTCTTGAAAAACGCAACGCCCGCAAGGAAGAGCAGATGCATTCCCTGAAATCCGCCGGCACAACCTGGCAAAAAGCCGCCGATGCCCAGTACATCGACGATTTGGCAAACGCAGCACTTTTAGCCGCGGAGGAAGAACCGAAGTTCGGGAAGGAATAAAAACAGTTGAAGAAGTCTATTCGGTTCGCCGCCAAAGAAAATTCCTGAAATGACAACATTTGTGTCAATTACAATTTTCATTTTGAATTTTTCTCCGCACGGACACTTTTTATTGAATCCTTAATATCGTTTTCGGTTATATTATTTTCTTTTGCCCAAGACTGACTTTCTTCACAAAGCTGATTGAATTCTTTTAGTTTAAAGTGTTCAAATTCTACCACTTTAAAATCTGAATTATTAATCTCTTCCCATATCGCCATAAACTCTCCTTAATTATGCTCCGCCATTTTCAATTTTTCTTCCCTTTTTATTTTCTGACAAAAAAATTATAGCACAAATCCTGTATGTTTGCCGAAGCACAAAATTCCGAAAGCCAAAAAAATATTATTTCTTGCCGCGGAATCATTCCGTTTGCAGAGCAAAGACTTTTTCTTTAATCGGAACCATTCCGCGCGCCAACCCAAGACTTTTTTTACAATCGGAACCATTCCGCACGCTGAAAAAATAGATTTTCTAGGTTCGGAATAATTCCGAAGGCTGACAAAACACTTTTTCTGTCTTCGGAATTATTCCAAAAGCCGGCAAAACACTTTTTCTGCTTTCGGAATTTTTTTATTGCTTTTATCAACATCTGTTCTTATCTTTGAAACACGGAGTTTAACTTTTCTAATTTTAGATGGAGGAGACAAACCGTTTGGGATTGTACATTTTGACTTTTACGACAGAATGACCAATCAAATTCTAGCCATTCATTTTTTCGTGGAGGTCAAAATGAATAAAATTATTTCAAAAATCCGGGTTTCTGAACTCGACACCCTTTCTGATGTTCTTGTGCGCCTGTACAAGGATTCAGCTTCTGATGAGGCAGGCGCAATTTCAAAGGACGAAAACCTTTCGGGCATCATGGCGCAGGTTGAAAAACTTTCTGCCGCCATCACAACCGCAATCAAGTCTGACAAGACAACAAGCAACCTTGACGAGGCAGACATTGCGCGCGACTCGGTTATCCGTAATCTTTCTGACGCGCTTAACGGTTACGCGGCGATTCCTGTTCCTTCAAGAAAAGCCGCCGCAGAAAAACTTCTTTCTGTTTTCAACAAATATGGAAAGCAAATCATAACAAAAAATTATGCGGAGGAATCTTCATTAATCGAAAGCATGCTGGAAGATTTTGCAGCGGAAAACCTAAAGGCTGACATTGAATCCTTAGAGGGAATCTCCGACCTGATTTCAAGTTTAAGAAGTGCGCAGGACAGCTTTAACAGCGCAAACGATGCCTACACACACGCAAGCGTCAATAAGGGCGAAAGCGCAAGTTCCATAAAGAAAAACCTTATCGGCACATTGAACGACAAGCTTGTTCCGTATCTTTCCGCAATTTGCGCTCTGCCAGCCTACAAAGATTTTGCCTCAAAATGCGAATCCGAGATAGAAAAGGCAAACTCAACCGTGAACGGAAGAACAAAAAAATCTGAAAAATAAGGTTTAGGCTAATATAAAAACACTGAGCCAGACCGGGCAAAAAGTCCGGTCTGGTTTTTTTAATGGGATTTCTCTTCGTCAAACCGGTCTGCGATATATCCAGCGGATTCAGCCCAAAGCGCATTCTCTGGCTTATGAAGAAGTCGGCAAGTGTTGCTTTTTGAAAACAACAGATTTGCCTCCTCGAATGAAATATTTCTTCTTCTGGCTATTTCTCTTGAAACTTCAAGAACAGAAAGACAGACATTCATCGTCACATCTTTTCCGTTATATGTAAAAAGATTCTCTGGCATACACGCTCCTATAAAACTCCGTGTTAGCGGCAGTGCATGGAAGCACGCTCCTATTTAGCAAAACCAGTTTTTCTACCGCTTTTTCCGTGTGAAAAGAAACTTGGTTATTGACATCATTATATTTCAATCTTTCTACAGCTTCATCGGCTTTTATTGTTCCCAAAAGATAAAGCTGAACAGTCTGCATTGTGTTATCATCTGCAACAGGCCCAATCACAACATCAAAATCATGCTGAATGCCGCCTTTGCTTCGATTTAATTTTATGAACTCAAGCCATTCCATATTCAAAGAATCAAAATGCTTGATATTCAAATCTTGAGATTCTTCAAAACTGAATTTATACACATAACTCTCTGTTTTTCCATTTCTAAGCATCTGCTTATATGCCCAGTTTCTAGCTTGCTCTTCAAGAACAGTTGTATAAAAGCCTTTTCCAAAATCACGTCTGTTCTGAGATTTTTCCAAGTCAATCTTTTCAAAAAACGAATCCGAACCATGATACAAAATCAGTCCAGTATTTTTTGAGATATTTTTATTAACAAAATCAAAAACTTCTTCCAAAGCAATCTGATGAAGATATTCATGCTGAACAAGCATTTTTTCCATAATATGATTTCTATGGAAAATTTCCGTACATTCTTCGTAAGTTAAATTGTTGGTTTTTGTATAATTTTCGAGTGCCAATATAAAAAGAAATTCTATATCCGCCTGCTTACTCATTTTTGCCCCTCATTTATTTTATGAAAATTATACCACAAATCCGGCTTGTTTGCCTGAAATTCATGATTTGACATGAGCGCCACCCTTGCGTTTCTCCCTTGTTTTCATTCTTGCGTGTTTCTGTTAAAATCAGCTCATGCGTAAATTCAGTTTGATTTCTTTGCTGGCTCTTTGTTTGGGTTGTTTTATTTCTTGCGGAAACCGCGTAAAAGGTTACGGTGTTCTTTTGTGGAATATTCCGGAGCATCAGATTCAGGACGGGGATTTGGTTCCTGTCTACATCCGTTCAAATATTTCGCAGGTTTATGTAATCGGAACTTCGCAGGGAAAAATTGAGATTCCTTTGTGGCAGATTACAGATCCTGAGATGAAATTCAAGGCCAAAAAGACGGCAAAAAAATTTGAGGAATACAAGCACACTTACGCTTCTGTTGCGCTGGACGGACTTCCTATGCGCGCAGAGCCGGTAAACACCGCAAAACAGGTTTATCGACTAAAAAAAGCCGAGACAATAAAAATTCTTTACAAAGGAAAAGGCCAGGCTGTCTACGCAGGCAAAAAACCTCTTGAAGGCGACTGGCTACGCGTCCTTACCTCTGACGGAACAACCGGCTGGTGCTTCAGCTACAACCTTAGACCTTTTGAGACAGACATAAACGGAAACCAGATTAGTGGCGAAGTTGTAGAGGAAGAAAATCACATTGACGCAGAGCTTACAGAAATGCTCAAAAAGACGTGGTATCCTGAATCATATAAAAAAATGATTGATTCCGGGCGAATTGATCCGGCAAGAATCAACTTGAACTACAATCTTCATCTTGATGAGGAAACAAACAAGCTTTCATTTGTAATGCCAGAAGCTAAAAAGGAATGGGACTACACCGGGGCAACAGAAGACAACACGATTGTTAACGCAAGAGCCTACAAGCTGAACGACATTCCAATCATTGTGAGCGTGAAAAATTCTGTTTATATTGTTGTACGTTACACTGGCGAGAGCGGAAAACCGGAAGATTTCAACCTTGTTACAATCGACGCGGACATAAACCAGCTTGTTCAGGATGAAATCCAGCGCCGCGAAAGCGAATACGAGCAGATTTATATGTTCGGGCCGCATTTCCGTTCCTCAAGCTACGGGCAGCTTTCTTTGGGTGAAGACCATTCTTTCAGCTGGAACAACAAGAACCTTCTTGTGCCGGGCGTAATTTCCTCTTCGGCAAAAAATACAGGAACTGTGCAGATAAAATATTTCCTTATCCGTTCTTTGGCTCAGGCTTACGATGGTGTTCTTACATTCAAGTTTGACGGAATGAACAAGGAAGTCAACTTTTTCTACAAGATGGAAGAAACCGGGCTCAGGCTAGAGGACGCGACTGGTGCTGTTCTTGACGGCAATGTGTTCAGGGAACGAGGAATCTCACCTTTAATCATATTCTTTAAGCAAGCGGAATAGTTTCATGGCATTTGTACAATTTTCACAAGTTTCACTGGCATTTGGTGACAGAGATATTTTAAAGAATGTAAGCGTAAATCTTATGACCGGCACAAAAGCGGCTCTGACCGGCGCAAACGGTGCAGGAAAATCAACGCTGATAAAAGTAATGGCAGGACTTATAAAACCTGACAGCGGAAGCAGAATCTGCCAAAAAGAAACAAGAATCGCATATCTTCCGCAGAGCGGCTTGACCCACCACGGTTGCTCATTAAAAGAAGAGGCGGACAGGGCTTTTCAGTTTGGCTACGAGCTCCAGAAACAGATTGACCAGATTGGCGAACAGCTAGAAAAAGGAACTGGAAACACAGAAAATCTGCTTCTGCAGCAGGCGGAACTTATTGCAAAGCTGGAGGAATCCGGTTGGCACAGGCGGGAAGCAACAGCGGAAAGCGTTCTGATGGGACTTGGTTTTTCACACGAGGATTTGCAGAAACAGACAGAAGAATTTTCCGGCGGTTGGCAGATGAGAATCGCCCTTGCAAAGGCGCTTATGCAGAATCCAGACATTCTTCTTTTGGATGAACCGACAAACTATCTTGATATCGAAGCTAGAACATGGCTGGAAAAATTCCTTTCAAACTACAAAGGTGCTTTTCTTCTTGTAAGCCACGACCGTTATTTTCTGGACGTTACAGTAAACGAAGTCTACGAGCTTTTCGGCGGAGATTTAAAGCGCTACAAGGGAAATTTTTCCCATTACGAACAGGTGCGCGAAGTTGAGCTTAAAACTTTAATCGCTGAATACGAAAAGCAGCAGGACGAGATTGCAAAGCTGGAAGATTTTATCCGCAGATTCGGTGTTCAAGCCACAAAAGCGGCTCAGGCACAGGAACGGCAGAAACAGCTGGACAAAATCCTTGCGCAGAAAATAGAAATTCCAGAAAGCCTAAAAAAAATCCACTTTAAATTTCCGGAAGCGCCGCACGCGGGTCATCTTGTTTTGCGGACAAAAGGACTTTCTAAATCCTACGACGGAAAGACAAATGTAATAGAAAACCTTGACTTGACCGTGGAAAACGGAGAAATGCTTGTTGTTGCCGGAAGAAACGGCGCAGGAAAATCAACCTTGCTAAGAATGCTTGCAGGCGTTGACCCGATTTCTAATGGCGAAGTGATTTTAGGTTCTGGCGTGAAAATCGGATATTTCAGCCAGGACAACGCTGAGACAATAAAAGGAAGCGAGACAATTCTTGAATATGTGGAAAGCCAGGCGCCAACGGAACTTGTTCCAAAAGTCCGCGATATGCTTGGAAGTTTTCTTTTCCGTGGCGATGATGTCTTTAAGTCGCTGAATGTTCTTTCCGGCGGTGAAAAAAGCCGGATTGCGCTGCTTCAGCTTTTGCTGCGGGCGAACAACCTTCTTATCCTTGATGAACCTACAAACCATCTTGATATGCATTCAAAAGATGTGCTGATGAACGCGCTCAAGGATTTTGGCGGAACGGTGATTTTTGTAAGCCACGACCGCGGATTTATTGAAGGGCTTGCCACAAAAGTTCTTGAGTTAAGACCAGGAAGCCACCGGGAATTTCCAGGAAACTACAAATATTACACGGAACGCATTGAAGCTGAAGAAGCTGGAATCGTCGGTCAGTTTGAAAAAGGAACTGGAATTGCCACAAGCAGCGTGAATTCTTCAAAAAGCAACGAAACAAAAACTATGGAGACAAAATCTGCCGGCAAACTAAGCTGGGAAGAACAGAAAAAAATTGAGGCGGAACGGCGCAAAAACGAAAAAGAAGTAGCCCGCCTTGAAGCAGAAATTGCAAAAGCCGAAGAAGAAAAATCTGCGCTGGAAGCAAAAATGGCACTGCCGGAAGTGTATTCAAACGGCGCAAAAGCAAAAGAAGTCCAGCAAAAGATTGACGAAACAAACAAAAAGATAGAAACTTTAACCCAGTCGTGGGAAACCGCAATGGATAAATTAGGATAGAATATGAATAAATTTTGAGTTTTTATTCTAAATCCACAAATTGAATAAGCGGGAAGAAAAAGGAAGCGGCAACCGAGCCATTCGGAGCTATGGCAAGCAATTTTGTAAAAATTGCGCAGTCCGATACCTTGTTATGCTCCGCATGGCGAATTGACGCGCTTTTTCTGGTAGCTTATTCAATTTCATTCAGAAAAAATAAAACTCAAAACTAATTCAATCAACTTAACAAAACAGGAGATTTTATGAAAGTTTTAGTTATTGGTGGCGCAGGATATATTGGAAGTCATGTTGTAAAGGAACTTATGAAAAACGGACACAAAGTTACCGTTTTTGACAACCTTTCAAGCGGACTACGGCAGAATCTTTTTCCAGAAAATGAATTTATCTACGGAAACATTCTTCTTCCAGAAGATTTGGACAACGCATTTGAAAAAGGATTTGACGCATTTATTCATCTTGCCGCATTCAAGGCAGCCGGCGAATCAATGGTAAAACCGGAAAAATATTCACTGAATAACATTAATGGAACCCTGAACATAATGAATGCAGCGGTAAAGCACAATTGCCTTAAAATGATTTTTAGTTCCAGCGCGGCAACTTTTGGTGAGCCGCAGTATCTTCCGATGGACGAAAATCATCCTCAAAAACCAATGAATTATTACGGATTCACAAAACTTAAAATCGAAGAATTCATGGATTGGTACGACCAGCTTAAAGGAATGAAATTTGCCGCGTTAAGATATTTCAATGCGGCCGGATACGATCCGGAAGGCGTTGTATGCGGACTTGAACAGAACCCTGAAAATCTTCTTCCGCGAGTAATGGAAGCCGCCCTTGGAAAACGTTCACTTAAAATCTTCGGAACAGACTACGACACACGCGACGGAACTTGCATCCGAGACTACGTTCATGTAACAGACCTTGCACGTGCGCACGTTATGGCTTTGGACTACATCGCAAAAAACAACAAAAGCCTGAAACTTAACCTTGGAACAGAAAAAGGAACAACCGTAAAAGAAATCATAGAAGCGGCTCGCAAAATCACAGGAAAACCAATTCCTGCCGAAGAAGCACCACGCCGCCCAGGCGATCCGGCAAACCTTTACGCAACCAGCAAAAAAGCAAAAGAACTCTTAGGCTGGGAACCAAAATACAGCGACGTAGACACACTTGTAGAAACAACCTGGAAAGCATATTTAAAAGCTGAAAAAAATAAATAGGAAGATTTTTTTTAGAAGTTCATTTTTCATAGATTCTAAATTTATTTCGGAATCTATGAAAAAATTTGTATTTTTCTTTTATATGACGCATTTGCAAGAGAATTTTATATCAAATCTTCGTTTTTACCGTGCCAGCAGGGGCTTTTCGCAGGTTGAATTTTCGGAAAAAATAGGAATAAGTCCTAACTATCTTAATGCTGTAGAAAATGGTAAAAATTTTCCTTCGCTTGAAGTTCTTCAAAAAATCATAGATGTCTTAAATATTCTGCCTTATCAGCTTTTTTTAGAGATTCCAACAGAAAACAATGAAAATGCAAAGCCAACACAAACACTTATGGAACTGAAACAAAAAATCTGCTCAATAATTGACGATGCGATAAATGGATAATTTATTCTGCAAAGGCACAAAAAATCCCCCGAAAAACTTCAGGGGACTAAAAAACAGGCTTTAAATTGCCCAAATGCCAAGTTTTTTCTGAAGAAATAAATTCGACGTTTAGGTTAATTACAAGTGAAATATGTAGCTCCTTGAGAACTAAAAATACTCACACTTCTTATTTTTTTGGAAAACGGATTAAATCTGTTTCCTTTTTTATCTACAAAAGTAGCTAATCCCACCGTGTATATGCCTGCCGGTAATTTCAAGTTTATAGAATGCAATATTTAGCACGTCTCCTGTTTTTTCAATTCAGAAGCAAAAATTGGTCATTCAGCAAAAAATCTTCAAGGCAGATAATATAAATACCATTTTCATTGTAGTGTGGCACGATTTTTTCTTTTTGAATGATAACTTTTTTAAAACTGTCTGATATACGAAGAAGGGAATTTTCTTCTTGATTTAATTTTTCGCTATTAGAAACATTCAAAGCCGACTGAACATAAACTCTATAGTTTCCTTGATTTGCAACAAAATCACATTCAAGCTGCGTTTTTAATGAGTTGCCATTCTTATCTTTTGAATTATACTCAACAACTCCCACATCAACATTATAGCCACGAATTCTAAGTTCATTGTAAATCAGGTTTTCCATAAGATGAGTTTCTTCTAATTGCCTGAAATTCAACTTGGCATTGCGTAAACCTGTATCAGTAAAATAGTATTTTTTGTTCGCCCCGATATATTTTCGACCTTTTATATCAAAACGTTGTACAGTCTGAATCAAAAAGGCATCTTCAAGATATTCCAAATAAGAAGTTATGGTTTTATTTGTGATTGTTGATTTTTTGATTGTCTTAAATGTATTTTCTATTTTTACAGGATTTGTCAATGAGCCAATGGAAGAAGCTACAACATTTTTTCATACAAAACTTCCTATTACTTAATTTTTAGTATATACGAAAAATTAAGTAATAGGAAGTCAAAACAAACACTTATGGAACTGAAACAAAAAATCTGCTCAATAATTGATAATGCGATAAATGGATAATTTTTTCCGCAAGGACATAAAAAAATCCCCCGAAAAAATTCCAGGGGACTAAAAAATAAGACTTTAACTTACAGAGCAAAATCCTGTCTTTTACGCCAGCTTCATTTTTCCAATCAATGTAAGAACGTGATCCGGGCAGGCTTTTACACATTCGCCGCAGCTTACGCATTGATTATAGTCAATCTGCGGAATTCCTGTGGCAATATTTATGCAGCCAACAGGACATTTTCTTACGCACATTCCGCATTTGAAGCAGCCCACTGAACAGTCTTTTTTAATCTGCGGTTTGTTGTCGCTATGGTTCGAGCAACGTGCAATTGCTCCAGCCGTATCTTTTGCAATAAGAGTGAACAAGTGCTTCGGGCAAGTTTTTGCGCATTTTCCGCAGCCAACGCATTTTTCCACATCAACTTTTGGCAGTCCATCTGCGCCCATTGTAATCGCGCCAAACGGACAAGCTTCCGCACAGTCGCCAAAACCGATACAGCCGAACGCGCATTTCTTTGTTCCATTCATTGTAAGCTGAGCCGCGGCACAAGTCTTTACGCCTTCATACTCGCCTTTTTCCTGCGCGCGTTCGTTTGTTCCGGCACAAGCCAGAAAAGCTATTTTTGGTTCAGAGCTGCCTGCAGAAACTCCCATGACCTCGGCAACTTTTGCAGCAACAGAAGCGCCACCGGCAACACAGCCAGTAACTTCAGCCTCCCCTTTTACAACCGCCTCAGCAAACGCATCGCAACCTGCATAGCCACAGCCGCCACAATTCGCTCCGCTCAAAGCCTCGCGGACTTCCTGAACTTTAGGGTCAACCTGAACCGCAAAGATTTTCTTGAAAAGCCCAAGCAACATGCCAAGCGCAAATCCAATCGCAAGGGCAACAATCACTGTGTATATAATCAGATTCATATAATCCCCTATTTTATCAAACCTTTAAAGCCCATGAATGCCAGCGAAAGAAGTCCAGCCGCAACATACAAAACCGGCGTTCCTTTAAAACTCTGCGGAATATTCGCAATCTTAAGCCGGGAACGAACTCCGGACATAATAACCATGCTCAAAAGGAACCCAGCGGCAGTTCCTAAAGCGTAAACCAGGCTCTGGACATATCCATAGTCTTTTCCGATGCAGTTGATTGTTACACCAAGAACAGCACAGTTTGTCGTTATAAGCGCAAGGTAAACACCCATTGATTTATACAATGAAGGAACAGATTTCTTAAGGAAGAATTCCACAAGCTGAACCAGCGACGCAATCACAAGAATAAAGAACAAAGTCTGAAGAAACTGGAGTCCAAGCGGAACCATAACCAATTTGTAAATCGGCCATGTTACCGCAGTAGCAAGAACGATTACAAAAGAAGTCGCAATTCCCATTCCTGTAGCTTTATCAGTTTCGCTGGTCATACCGATAAAAGGACAAATTGCAAGATATTGAATAAAAACAACGTTATCAACAATTGCAGATTTCAAGAAAAGTTTAATCAAATCAAGCATTATTTTCCTCCAGTTTTTTCTGACTCAGCAGGTTTTGCGCCGCACGCAGAAGAACAGCATGAACAGTCTGTGCAGTCCTCAGCTTTTGCTTCCTCAAGCTTTTTGCCGTTTTTCTTTGCTGAAACATATTTTCCAAACTGAACAAGCGCACCCAAAAATCCAAAAACCAAAAATCCGCCCGGCGCGCTGTTAAAAACGCCAATCCGGTACGCTTCTGGAATCACAGTAACCATCAGCGGAGTTCCCGCCATCAAAGTTCCGCCCCCAAGCAGTTCCCGGAAGAAAGCAATCAGAACAAGAACAATTGTGTAGCCAAGCCCCATTCCAAGCGCATCCAAGATTGAATTTCCAACATTATTTTTTGAAGCGAACGCCTCAACACGCCCCATGATAATGCAGTTTACTACAATCAATGGAAGAAAAACGCCAAGAGCTTCATAAAGTGACTCAACATAAGCATTCAGCACAAGCTGAACAATCGTTGTAAAAGCCGCAATAATAATAATAAAAACCGGCAGACGAATCGCAGAAGGAATAAATTTCCTGAAAATACTGATTACAATCTCGCTCATAACAAGAACGAAAAGCATTCCCATTCCCATACCAAGACCATTAAAAATGCTTGTTGTAACACCCAAAGAAGAGCACAAGCCAATATTCAACACAAGAAGCGGATTTTCCTTTAAAAATCCGTTTGTAAAAATCTGAAGGTGCTTATTCATCCTTACCTCCAATATATGAAAGCAAAGTTTCTGTTCCGGCTTTTAATAAATTTGCAACACCATTGCTTGTAATTGTAGCGCCAGAAATTGCGTCAAAATTTTTGCCTTTCTCAAAACCGTCCTTTGCGTTTTTTCCTTCAAACTGACCATAAAAAGTCTTTCCGTTTGGCAATTTAAAAGTTGAATCGCTTGCTTTCAGACCGAATCCCGGAGAATCAGTATTTTTCAGGAACTGAACACCAGTAATCGTGCCATCCGCAGCCATTCCAACAATAAGAGTCGCAGAATCGTAAGTCGGCCCGGAAACCTGCGCCGCTCCACCTGCAATTTTTCCGTCCTTTTCAGCAAGAATCAGGTTTTCAATTTTGATTGAACCGACATTTTTTGGCTCGTAGTCATTTTTCTGAGAAAAAGAATAACCTTCACCCGGAAAAAACGATTCCATCGCCTTGTTGACCTTTGCCATCTGGTTCTGCTCAATTTTTGGAGCTGTAAAATTATTTACAACCGCAAGAACCGTACATGAGACAACCGCATAAATCGCAAGCGTAACACCAAGCCTTATCATGCTGAAAATTGAATCATCATTTTTTGCGCTATTCATTCTTGCCTCCGTCTGCTGTTGTCTCTGAATCAGCAGAAACCTCGATTTTTCGTTCTTTCGCAGAATTCAAGTCAAATTCCATATTGATTTTTGCAGTTTCCGGGCGGCGATGACCTTTTTTTCCGTAACCGTACATTCTTCCTATAACATTGTTAAGGAACGGAACAACCGCATTCATTATCAAAATGCTGAACATAACGCCTTCCGGATAGCCACCGAATTTTCTTATCAAAAATGTTATAAGTCCTGCTCCAGCGCCAAAAATCAGTCTTCCAGGCTTTGTGACAGGTGCCGTGGCATAGTCAGTAACCATAAACGTAGCGCCAAAAATCAGACCGCCGGTAAGGAGCGCAATTCCAACATCAGAAAGTGCGGAAGAAATTCCTGCCGAAATTCCAGCAAAGAAAGTGCAGACAACAACTGTTCCAACCATCGCAAGCGGCGCACGCCAGTCAATGATTTTTGTAACCAAAAGGAAAACAAAAGAAACCAGAATCAAAAGAATTGAAGTTTCACCGATACAACCTGCGCGGTTTCCTATGAAAAACTGCAAAAAGTCAAAATTCTCAAGAGTTCCAGCCTTAATCTGGCTCAAAACAGTCGCAGAAGTAATTCCATCCCATTTTGTAGCCTGAGACATCGCATCAATCTGCTCCGGAGAAAGGCCTTTTTCCGCAAGCTCCTTAAAAATACGCGGAACAAGATTTGGATCAAACCAGGTTGCCCCGATTGCAGCCGGAAAACTTATAAACAGGAACGCGCGTCCTGTCAGAGCCGGGTTAAAAACATTGCTTCCGATTCCGCCAAAAAGACCTTTTGCAATAACCATCGCAACAAAATCGCCAACAAGAACCATCCAGAATGGAACTGTAGAAGGCAAAACCAGCGCAAGCATAACACCACTTACCGCCGCTGAAAGATTTGCCACAACGATTTTCTGTCCAGTGATTTTCTGGAAAAGTGCCTCAAAAAACACACATCCAAGAACGCTAAAAAGCACAACTGCCAAAGCCCTAAAGCCAAAAAACACAGTTCCGGCAACAACTTCCGGCAGAAGAGCAACCAGAACGCAAGCCATAATTTTCTGGGTGGAATTTCCAAGCGAAAAATGCGGACTTGAAGAAATATGGAATTTTATATCTGTCATTTTTTTACCGTTCCTTCAGTTTTATTTTTTTTCCTGCGCCATCTTCATGCGCACAATTCCTTTACCAAGCCTGATTCTTTGAACAATCTTTATGTGGCTCGGGCATACAAACGCGCAGCATCCACATTCAATGCAGTCCATAAGACCAAAACGCTTTGCCTTGTCTACATTTCCTTCCTTCAAAGAACGAAGAATCATCACAGGAGCCAGACGCATCGCACAAGTGCTTGCGCATCTTCCGCAACTAATGCACTGGTCTTCCTCCGCAAGGCAAGTTTCCTCTTTCGTAAGGAATGTAACGCCGCTAGTTCCTTTAGCAACCGGGAATCCAGTCGAACTCATCGCAAAACCCATCATAGGTCCGCCGGAAATACACTTTACAGCCGCACCTTCCTTTAAATTAAAAGTCTCAGGCATCAAATCGCTTATTAAAGTTCCAATCGGAACACGCACATTGCAAGGCTTTTCAACCGCGCCGCCAGAAATCGTAAGGCTTCGCTCAATCAGCGGCATTCCAAGGCGGAACGCATCACTTATCGCGCATACAGTTCCAACATTGCATATAATGCAGCCTGCATCCGCCGGAAGTTTTGCGCTAGGAATCTCAATTCCAAGACAAGATTCAACAATGAATTTTTCAGAACCCTGAGGATATTTTGTCTTCACAAGACAAACTGAAATATCATCACCGTAGCCCTTCTTTTCAATCTCCGCCTCAAGAAGCGGTTTTATGTAAGATTTATTGTCTTCCAGCGCAATAATTCCAGCCGCACCAACAAGATTCAGGACAATCGCAAGACCATCAATAACTTTTTCCGGAGTCTCCTGCATTGTCCGCTCATCACAAGTCAAATACGGTTCACATTCCGCGGCGTTCACAAGCACGTACTCAATATCCTTGTCCGCAGGGGGATTAAGCTTAACATGAGCTGGAAAAGATGCACCGCCCATTCCGACAATCCCCGCATCCTTGATTCTCGCCAAAGCCACATCGTGCCCGCAAGTGAACGGATCGAGCGGCTCCATAAAATCAGTTTCGCCAGAATCATTTGCCTGAATAACAATGCAAGGCGCCATTCCGTTGCCAGTAACAATATTATTCGCAATTTTCTTTACAGTTCCTGCCACAGAAGCGTGAACCGGACAATTCATAAATTTTTCACCAGTTGCAATAACCTGACCTTTTTTTACAACATCGCCAACTTTTACAACAGGACTATTCGGAGCACCGCCCATAGTAACAGGAATTGTCACCGTTTTAGACGCCGGAAAAGCCGGAGTAATCGGACATTTGTTGCTCAATTCCTTCATTTCCTTTGGGTGAATGCCACCTTTAAAAGTATGCAGTTTCTTCATAGCTTAAATTATACAATAAGCAAAAAAACGTGTCTATTTTTTTACACCACAAAGAATTGAATTAGCACAGGCTAACTTTTGTATTTCAGGGCGAAATTCCTTCATCACAGACTGAATCAGAATGTCGGGTTTTAATTCTGAACCAACAAATTGAATGAGCGGGAAGAAAAAGAAAGCGACAACCGAGCTATTCGGTGCGATGGCAAGCAATT
>ERZ808267.73-NODE-73-length-49534-cov-3.986762_pt1 | contig 49534 bp, 35 predicted proteins | sample MGYA00521241_ERZ808267 | MGnify/ENA primary metagenome ERZ808267 (study PRJEB31516, sample SAMN03275592) | gut metagenome | biome: mammalia-associated habitat; material: feces | host: Papio cynocephalus | place: Kenya | collected 2012-07-19 ...
ATTGCACTGTACTTTTTTGTCCCCGTACAGTGTCAACTTTTTTCAGTTCAAGTCAGGCTAGCGGCCACCGGCTTCCGGCCAGTCCTGAGTACCACTTCTTTGACTTGAACGCGTTCAAAAAATCCTCGAATGGAATATCCAACGAGACGGATTATTGGTTATCTTTACTGACGGGGTCGAAGGAGATGGACGGGATGCCGGAATGGGCAAAAGGCAACAAAGCCTACGAGGCCTTCTTCGAGGCATCAACAAGAGCCAACTTCACGCCCGAAGAAACCATTCAATACGAAAAGGATATGATGACGGAACGGGACAGGATCAACTCCATCAACTACGCAAGATGGGAAGGGGGCCAAGAAGGCAAGGCAGAAGGCCACCAACAGACTCAGCGGGAAATTGTTGCGGCATTCAAGGCTAAAGGCATTGATGCGGAGACAATTTCCTCTTGCACTGGACTTTCTGTGGAAGAAGTCAATGTGCTTTAGAAAGCGAAACGGCATTAAAATGGAGGAGAGTGCCCCGGCACAGACCAAAGGCACTCTCCTTAGGAATATTCATGGATAACCTTTAAGCCACAGCACTACCTAGGCAATTTGTGCCTTTTCAGCCATATTCCCGCCATATTCCGACTTTGGGCATGTCATATTCCGGCATTGAATGGCTCTCTCTCAACCACCTTTGGACGAGCCTCTCAACGTGGAGAACGAGAAGAGCGAATATTAGCGATATCGCTCCTGTCGGAGACTAAAATGCACGCGACGGGATCATATTCACCACTAAATGCCGCAGAATCCCTCATTGTTGGTTTTGAGGGTGGTGCATTGTTCTCTTTGGTGCCCATGAAAGATTAAGTTTGAATATTTCAGAAAAAATGCTTATCTTTGCGACCCCTATGTTGTGTAGGGATCGCAATTATTTATGTTAAACCATTAAAGATCAAGACAGTGGACACACTTAGCTACAAAACAGTCTCCTTAAACAAGGCAACTGTACAGAAAGAGTGGGTCGTTATTGATGCCACGGATCTGGCACTCGGACGTCTTGCTTCAAGAGTTGCTCTTGTCCTTCGCGGCAAGAACAAACCGGGATTCACTCCTCATGTTGACTGCGGTGACAACGTCATCGTCATCAACGCAGAGAAGGTTATCCTCAAAGGCAGCAAGATGACTGATCGTGTTTACGTTCGTTACACTGGTTATCCAGGCGGACAGCGTTTCACGACCCCGAAGGAGATCCTCGCAAAGAGACCTGCTGAACTCGTAAGGAGAGCAGTGAAGGGTATGCTCCCTAAGACACGCCTTGGTGACAAGATCATCAACAATCTGCATGTCTATGCAGGTCCAGAGCATCCTCACCAGGCACAGAACCCTAGAGAAATTAAGTTGAACGAAATCTAACAGAGCAAATGGAACAGAAAAACGCCCTTGGAAGACGTAAATCAGCCGTCGCTCGTGTTTATCTCGCAGCTGGACAAGGTAATGTCACAATCAACGGACGCAGTGTTGAGGAGTACTTCAAGACTGAAGCTCTCCGTTACATCGTGAACCAGCCTTTCGCGGTTACGAAGACAGAAGGTCAGTTTGACGTAAAGGTTAACGTTGTCGGTGGTGGCATCAAAGGCCAGGCCGAAGCGATCAGACTCGGAATATCCCGCGCTCTTAGCGATTTGGATAGAGAGGCTTACCGCGCAGCCCTCAAGGCAGAAGGCTTCCTGACACGTGACTCCCGCGAAGTCGAGAGAAAGAAACCTGGTCAGCCGAGCGCACGTGCACGCTTCCAGTTCAGCAAGCGTTAGTCTTGGCTGGATAGCGAAGCAGCATAAGCTGGTTTATGAAAAAGCACAGTCCGGTGCTTCAAATCTTGTGGACTTTCTGTCGGATGAGAATCCGATGAACACTACCCAAGATTGCCGGAACTGCGGAAAATCCCAGAGACTGGTCAAGGATCACTGCTCAGGGATTGAAGAAAAGAGCTTTCAGGCTGTCGGCAAAAGGTCTGAAAGAAAGTTAAAAACAAATAACAGAATTTTAAAATGCCACGCACAAATTTCCAAGAACTTCTTGATGCAGGTGTACATTTCGGACATTTGGCAAGGAAATGGAACCCTAAAATGGCTCCATACATCTTTGACCAGAAGAATGGAATTCACATCATCGACCTGCACAAGACCATCGTCAAGATAGACGAGGCTGCTGATGCAATGAAAGAGCTTGCGCGTTCAGGTCGCAAGATTCTCTTTGTCGCCACAAAGAAACAGGCTAAAGAGATCGTTGCAGAAAAGGCTAAGGCAGTCAATATGCCATCGATAACCGAGCGTTGGGCTGGTGGTATGCTTACCAATTTCCCGACCATCCGCAAGGCTATCAAGAAGATGAACACCATCGACAAGATGAAAGAAGATGGTACTTTCGAGAAACTCGCCAAGAGAGAGCGTCTCCAGATTAACCGTCAGAGAGAGAAACTCGAAAAGAACCTTGGTTCCATCAAGGACATGAGCCGTCTCCCATCCGCACTTTTTGTTGTGGACATCCAGAAAGAGGCTAACGCTGTCAAGGAGGCTAACCGCCTCAACATTCCGGTATTCGCATTGGTTGACACTTGTTGCGATCCTACCCCTATTGATTATGTAATACCGGCCAACGACGACGCCACAAAGTCGATTGAGACAATTCTCAACGTTCTTTGCAATGCCATTCAGGAAGGCCTCAACGAGAGAAAACTCGAAAAGGAGAAAGAGGCTAATGAAGAGGCTGCTGAGGGAGATGCTCTTGCTAATCCAACAGGCAAGAAGCTTCGCGCTCGCAAAAGTGCCAAACCTGTCGATGTAGAGGCTGAGGCAGCACCTGCTGAGGCTGCTCCTAAGACAGAGGAAGAACCAAAAGCTGAATAATTTAAAAGAGAACTAGTTATGGCAATTACAGCACAAGACGTAATGAAATTACGTAAGATGACATCCGCTGGTATGATGGATTGCAAGAAGGCTCTCGCTGAGGCTGATGGTGATTTCGAGAAGGCAGTCAACATCATCCGTGAGAAAGGCAAACTCGTGGCTGCTAAGCGTGCAGACCGCGAGACCTCAGAGGGTGCGGTTCTTGTCCGCATTCAGGGCAACAAGGGTGTTATCGTATGCCTAGGTTGCGAGACTGACTTCGTTTCCGCAACACCTGACTTCAAGGCTCTTGCAGCAGAAATCGCTGACGCAGCTATTGCGTCTTTCCCTGCTGACATCGAAGGCCTTAAAGCAAGCAAGTGCTCAAACGGTCACACTGTTGAAGAGGAAATCTCCGCTCAGACTGGAAAGACCGGTGAGAAGCACGTTCTCGCTTACTATGCCGCTCTTGAGGCTCCGTTCATTGGTGACTATGTTCACTTCAACGGTAAACTCGGTGCCATCGTAGCTTTCAACAAAGAGATCCCAGCAGAACTTGGCAAGGCTGTCGCCCAGCAGGTAACAGCCATGAACCCTGTCTCTGTCTCTGCTGCTGACTGTCCTGCCGAGGTTGTTGAGAAAGAGCGCGAGCTCGCTATCCAAAAGACCAAGGATGAGATGGTTCAGAAGGCTGTTGAGGCCGCTCTCAAGAAAGTCGGCATCAACCCAGCTCATGTTGACAGTGAGGATCACATCGAGTCCAACACTGCCAAGGGTTGGATTACTCCTGAGCAGGCTGAGCAGGCGCGAGAGATCATCAAGACCGTCTCTGCCGAGAAGGCCGCTTCTCTCCCTGAGCAGATGATCCAGAACATCGCCAACGGAAGAATCCAGAAGTTCTTCAAGGAGTCAACTCTTGAGGAGCAGGAGTTCGTACAGTCTGATGACAAGAAGACTGTGGCTGAGTACATCAAGTCTGTAGACCCTGAGGCTAAGGTAGTTGCGTTCAAGAGATTCTCTCTTAGCGACTAATTTTATTGAGAATTTGAGCCTGTCTTCGGACAGTCTCTAAACATAAGAACCCCCGGAAGTCAATGGCTTCCGGGGGTCTATCATATTTAATAACCGTTACAACGTTGGAGGAGTACATTGAGCGTCTGTCAAGACTCCTTTCTTGTTGTCAGCGACATCCCACCAAACTCTGTTGCTGGTGTTGTCCTCTCCTCCTGAAAGTTGCTTGACGGCCTCAAGGTAGTTGTCCTTGTTGTAGGCGATGTCTGTGTCTGAGTAGTAACCTATGCGGTAAGGATAATGGGTGTTACCGAGTGTCACCGCTCCCGGTCCGACCGGAAGGTAAGGAATGTCAAGCCTTCTCCAGTCTGACCATACTTCCACACCGTCGGACAGATAGCCCGCGATCCAGCGTTGTATGGCAATCTGTTCCAGACCTTTTGAAGGAGTGTAGGCCACAGCCTCAGAGCTTACATATTCATCAGCCCCTGCAGCTCCCCATTGCTCAAAGGAAGCCTTGATTCCTTTCTCGTACAAGCTTTTGGCATCGGCTGAAATCCATCCTCTGTAGGCCGCCTCGGCTTCTGTCAGAAGCACACGCGCTGCCGGAATCACCGGGAAAGTGGCGTCAACAGCCAACATCTTGCTGCTGATGCTGCAGCAGGTGGTGCTGAACGCAGAGACAGCGTTGTTGTCAGAGAGGCCGAACGGAACTCCGTAGAAAGAGCTGTGCTTGTCCCTTGGAAATTTTGCCTCATCGCGTGCGCCTTTGTAGCCCTCGATGTCGAAGTATTCAAACATTCTATTGTCCTTCAATGACTTCATCTGCTCGACTATGAAGTAGTTTGGCACCTGGTTGAATCCTGCTGCGGAGTAATCCGGTGAACACCAGAAGTAGAGGCGGTTCCATGTCAGATCATCAAAGCTGTAGTAGAACGTGTCGGAAGCTGTTTCCATGCCCCCGTCTCTATAGGCTGCCGCGAATCTTGACTTTCCTACTGACGGGGCGACATCGCAGAGCTTTATGGCAAGAAGCATACGCAGTGAAGCGTTAAGTTTCTTCCATTTCGCGATGTCTCCGTTGTAGATGATGTCAGCTGAGGTAAGGCTCTCGCTCTGGTCGAACAGCTTGAATGCCTCTGACAGAGATTCGTCTAGTTGGGTATAGACAGATTCCTGAGAGTCATAGGCAGGTTTCCAATTGTCATCTGACGCACCTTTGAATGCCTCGGAAAGGACGATTGGTCCGTAGATGTCGGTGAGTGACATGTAGTAATATGCCGCCAAGGTCTTCGCTGCCGCTATCTGGTTAGCGTTTGAACCGAAACTCGTCACATTTGACTGCCCTTTCTGAGTCTCGTCCTCGTTCATCTGCACAATCATGTTGAGGTTTTTAAGCGGGTACAGGTAAATATGTCTGACATCGCTATACTGTACGGTGGTTCCAAGCGGTCCGTATTGGTTGTTCTTGGACTCCGACAGATAACCGGTCCATTCTTGCTGCCAAGGGTCGTAGCCGTTCTCAGTGTTGCCAAGGATGAAAAAATGGACATACTGGCAGGCACGGCTGAACAGGTATTCGGTGTAGGCCGTTGAAGGCTTGTTCGGGTTTTTGTTGATGTCCCCGAAATCGGTGACATCGCATGATGACAAAGTTGTGGCAAAAGCCGTGGCAGTTAACAATATCTTCTTTAAGGTTTTCATAATGTTCATCTCCTATGCTTTAGAAAGTAAGATTGACAGTGAAGCCAAATGATCTGGTTGACAGGGCCTGGCCTCCTTCAAGATAGTTGTACTCCACTCCAGCGATCTCTGAAGGGTCAATATTAGGACATGCCGAGTAAATCAGCCAAGGGTTGGTGGCGACAAACGCGACGCTGGCCTTGCTCAGGCCTATTCCCAGACTCTTTAGAACCTTGCTCGGAATCTCATAGCCGACTGAAAGTTCGCGTAGTTTTACGTAGGTCTTGTCGTAAACCCAGTTGTCACAGTTGTAATAGGCGAGATAGTGGTAGTACCTGTAGGCATCAACGTAGCCGGAAAGCGGATTACCGTCGCTGTCAACTCCTTCCATATAGACACCTCCGCCTACAGCCACTGGTTCACGCTCGTTCACGCCACGGTTGTTGACCTTTGCTGTGGATGCGAGGACACCGGATCCGTTTCCCCACATATTCGTCCACGAAACAAGCTGGCCTCCGATTGAGAAGTCAAGTGATGCATTGAATGTGAGGTTCTTGTACCTGAAAGAAGTTGAGAATCCTCCGGTGAGATCTGGCTGGACGTTGCCGACTTCCTTCTCTACACCTCTCTCCCAAGTCGGTCTGACATCGCCCCAAGCTGCGCTGCCTTTCTGGAGTATCGGTTTGCCTTCATCATTGGTAGCCCAGCGTGAACCAGAACTGATGACACCGATAGGTTTCCCTTCGATGGCCTTCAAGTACCAGGCATCGTAGAACTTTGTCCAGTAGATTGTATACTCGGTCTGGTCCGGAGCTAGGCGGATCAGTTTGTTATTGTTCTTCGCGATGTTCCCGGAGAGTGTCCACTCGAAGTCGCGGGTGCGGACAGGAGTGCCGCCAAGCATGACTTCGATGCCCTGGTTCCGTACCATGCCGGCGTTCAATTTCCTGTAAAGATAACCAGATTGAGGCAGAACGTTCGCTGAGATGATGTCGTTTTTGGTGTCTTTGCGATAGAAGTTGATGTCTCCGAACAGTCTGTTGCCGAATAACTTGAACTCGGTTCCGACCTCGTAGGAGGTGGAGATTGTAGGCTTGATCGCAGAGTTGACCTGGGTGGTCGGTTCGTACATAGTAGTGAGGCCGTGGGCCTTGGTTCCGACTTCGTAGTAAGGATAGATGTTATAAGCGTTGAGCGTTGATCCCACCTGGGCGACAGATCCTCTGATTTTCCAGAAGTTGAGCCAGTCGGCGTCAATCAGCTTGCTTGCCATGAAAGACACGGATCCACCACCGTAGAGGAAAGAGTTGTTTCCGTTCGCAAGGCGTGAGTCGATGTCGTAGCGGAGCGATCCGTCGAGATAGACAAGATCATCCCAGCCCACGGTCGCGGTTCCGAAGAATGAACGAGTCTTGTAATGAGTCTCGCTGTTTTCTGTACTGTAGGTGCTTGCAGACGCGGCTAGATTGTAGTAGCCAGGTACGGACAGCCCACCGTTGGTCTCGCTGTTGAGGTAGTAGTAGTCGTACTTTCTGGTCTCCGCGAAGGCCGCAGTTTCGACTGACAAGCGGTTGTCGAGAAAATGTTCTCCCCATGTAGCGTAAGCCTGTGCTGTGAAGTCATCGCTTTGCGAGTGGTAGGTGCTGAAGTAAGGGTCAAACACTGTGGAGCCATTTCCGTGCTTCGCTTCGTAACGTTTAGCCGTTATGTTGTTGTTGATCCTGACTCCGACACGGACATTGTGCGGCAGCAGAGAATAGACATCCGCTGTGACAAGATGGTAGTTGTCGTATTTGAAGTTGTTGAAGTTGTACAACGTGCCATAAGGGTTGTCATGGAAGTTGGCGGCAAGATTGTCCGGACTGACAATGTTCCACGTCCTCCATGTCCCGTCAGGCCTTTCCCAGTCCTTCAGCTCCTTTAAATCCACGTTGGTCTGTCCCCACTGAGTGTACTCACAGATGATATTTCCCGCCTCTGAATATCCTTCCGTGGCTGCGTTCTGCGTCTTGCGGTAGCGGTAGCGGTAGGCAACATCAGCATTGAGCCAAGTTGTGGGTTTGAAAGAAGAAGTGATGCTGAATGAACGACGTGTGGCCTTGGAGTTGTACATGATTCCTTGGCGCTCGACATTGTTGAATGCCACACGCGTTCTGAATCCATTCCCGGCCTTGGAGAAAGCCACGTTGGTGTTGTTTGTCCAAGCAGCCCTTGTGAGGTCGCGCAGGTCAAGACGTGCCTCCCATGTGTCTGCCTTGCCGTACTTGTCGGAGGTTGGATCCCATGAAAGACCAGAGCGGACAAGTGTCGTTCCATCGTAGCGAGGTCCCCAGTTCTCATCGTTTGCATTGTCAAGAAGATAGGATCCGTCGTCCAACCTTTCCAAGAGTGTGGTTGGAGACGTCCAATCTGTCGCATAAGGATCGGATGATGCTGCCGCGGCTCCCGTGACGCTTGCAGCACTGGAACCGCCACCGTAAAGTTTGTTGAGGTCTAGATGGTTGTAGTAAGTCTCCACAGACGTTGTAGAGGAGAATTCGAGAGAACTGCGGCCATCGGCTGCTTTCTTTGTCGTCACGATGACAGCTCCGTTCGCTCCACGAGAACCGTAAAGGGCTGTTGCTGAAGGGCCTTTCAAGATGTTGATGCTCTCCACATCGTCCATGTTCACGGATTCTCTGGAGACAATCGCCCCATCGACAACGTAGATTGGCTCGCTTCCCTGCGCATTGCTGTAGGACGTGGCTCCGCGCAAGACGATCTTACCTTCGTCGAAGGTAGATCCACCGGCTCCCCAGAATTGTGCTCCAGCGACCTTTCCGGCCAGAGAGTTTCCAAGATCTGCGCTGTGCACTGCGGTAAGTTCCTTTGCGGACACTGTCTGCGCTGAGTAACCAATCGCTTTCTGTTTTCTTGTCAGTCCTTGTGCGGTGACCACCACTTCTTCAAGCAGTTCAGTGTCAGCGGACAAAGTGGCATCAACCACTCTGTCGGCTGTTTTCTTCAGATCCTGCATGCCTATGCATGAGAAAATAAGGGTGCTTCCAGTTGGAACATTTTTAAGAGTGTACTGTCCTGAGACATCGGTGACAGTACCATTAGTCGTACCTTGTACGAACACTGATGCTCCCACGACCGGAAGCCCGTCTTCCGCAGAAGTGACCGTTCCTTTGACGGTGATGTTCTGCGCGAACACCGTGCTGATGCTTAAGCAGAGGCACAGCAACAAAGAATACATTTTTTTACTCATAAGCCTAAAATTAATTTAGTTGAACTTGACTTACTATATATTGATTTGTACATAAGCGTTCGTCCTCCAAAGAGTGAGAAAAGTTGCTTTCAAAATGAAATTTACTGGGCATGCACCGAAGTGTAGTGGCCGGGGATTCAGTAAATTCTTGGCGAAAAATATGTAATTAAAATTTTATTTCCAATAGTTTGGTTAAATTTTAATTCATTGGTTATCAAGGATTCTTAATCGTTTTTTAATTCTTAATTCACAATAAAATCTATCCGCTTAAATTCTATTTTTAAGTGTGATTCTGCCTAAGAGTATTAATTTATAATAAAAATCACCGTTGCATTTTTTTTGTTTTTCTAAGTGGGATTCTTGTCTTTCGAGGTGTGAAAGGTACTCATTCGAGGATATTCATTGCTCTCCGTTTTCGGATTTTACCTAACTTTGCGGTATGGAAAACAACAGATTTTTGGAGTGCTGCTGCACCGATGCAACAGAGGCAGTTCAAGCCATGAAAGGTGGGGCTCTGAGGGTGGAACTCTGTGAGGATCTCCCTTGCGGAGGAGTAACACCGAGCTGCGCGAACATCGAAGAGACGCTGCGATCAGTGAATATCCCCGTGAATGTCCTGATACGCCCTCGCGGAGGGAACTTTGTCTATGACGAGGATGAGGTTGAGGAGATGGTAGAATCCGTCCGGATGTGCAGAGAGCTAGGGGTTAACGCTGTCGTGGTTGGAGCCTTGCGCAAAGACGGAAGTGTGGACACAGAAACGGTCAGGCGATTGATTGCCGAGGCCGAGGGGCTTCATGTCACGTTCCATAGAGCATTCGATGAGTGTGCTGATCCGTTCAAGGCTTTGGAAGACATCATTGATTTGGGGTGCGACAGGCTTCTTACTGCGGGACATGCTACCAATGTGAACGATGGAATTGAGACCCTAAGGGAATTGAATATGAGGGCTTCCGGCAGAATCATCATCCTTGCTGGCTCCGGAGTAAGGCCATCTAACATCGCTCGAATTGAGGCGGAGACGGGAATATCCGAGTTTCATTCATCTTCTCATGGTCCCAATGGCAGAACCTCCAGCGATGTCGTTGCTGCCATGGTTTGCCGGCACTGACTGTCGCTTCGACAAGCTCAGCGACCGCAACTGAGCATCTGTCACTGAGCCTGCCGAAGTGACCACCTCTTAAATATTCACAAAAAACACTTAATGAATATGCCAAACAAACACCCCGATAATCCACCCAGCGAAGTCTCCCTCTGGCAAGTCTTCCTAGTCTTCGCCAAGCTAGGCGCCTTTACCATAGGCGGTGGCTACGCCATGATTCCACTGATACGAGATGAAATGGTCAAGAGAAACTGGATGTCCGATGAGGAACTCCCAGACATCATAGCTATGGCTCAATCTGCTCCCGGTGTCTTGGCAGTGAATATGTCGATTTTTGCAGGGTACAAATTGCATGGAGTCAAAGGCAGTGCCGTGGCGACACTAGGCTCAGTCCTGCCTTCGTTCATCAGCATTCTGCTGATCGCAATGATATTCACTAACTTCCAGGACAATCCCGTGGTAGAGCGAATCTTTAAAGGTATCCGCCCGGTCGTAGTGTCATTGATCGCAGTCCCGATGATCAACATGGCCAGAAAGAACAACAAGACTTGGTGGGCTTGGGCCATCTCAGCAGCCACTCTGTTCCTTGTAGCATTTCTTAGTTTCTCACCGATTTACATTCTGCTGGTCCTGATTGTTGTCTCAGTGTCAGTGGCCGTTGTCAAGAATAAGAAGGAGGCTGACAATGACTGAACTTAATCTCATCCTACAACTTTTCTGGGTATTCTTTGTCATCGGCCTTTTCACGTTCGGTGGAGGCTATGCTATGCTTTCTTTTATCCAGACTCAGGTCGTGGTGGCCCATGGATGGCTCTCTGAAAGTGCATTCACGGACATTGTGGCCATCTCCCAAATGACTCCGGGGCCAGTGGGCATCAATTGCGCGACTTATGTCGGCTATGAAGTCCTTCATCAGGCTGGAGCTAGTCATCTAGTTGGGGTACTGGGCTCTCTGTCTGCAACGTTAGCCGTGATTCTGCCCTCTTTCCTTATAGTTCTCGCGATCGTCAAATTTTACACTAAATTTAAGAACAGCAAGGTCTTCGCCAGTGTCTTGGGAAGTTTGCGTCCCGCAGTCGTCGGGCTCATTGGCGCAGCTGCACTGATCCTGATGTTCACAGTAGAATGGAATGGCATCGTCCCGGAAATCAGCATAGTGAAAGAGAATTTCCCGGATTGGATCAGCTGGGGACTTTTCGCGGCAGCAGTGGTAGCCTCTATGGCTTTCAAAGTCGGGCCTATAAAAATCATCATTGCAGGAGGGGTTCTAGGGCTTCTGCTTTACTGATAATTAAGATTTTTTACGTATATTTATCCGTTTTTGGAATATAACCAATATTTTAAATATTCATTCATGAAAAGAATCTTCAATCTAATTGCGTTCGCTCTTCTTTTGATGCCATGCTCAATGAAGGCAAAAGAGGCAGAGACCTCAATCAATGTCATCCCTTATCCTCAGAGTGTTGAGGTAGTAAAAGGTACTTTCAAAGGGGCCGGCGCCAATTTCAATTGCGACCAGTCTGTGGATCCTAAAAGTCAGGCTCTCATCAAGGAACTCGCTGACAGAATGACTTTTGTCAGTGGACGAATTAGCTCCTATGCCACTCCGGTAGGCCTTGGGAATGATTGCGCAAAGGTAAAAGGCTTCATATTCCTGAAAGACACTAGCCTTGCTGATGAGGAGTACTCTATCAACATCACGACCAAGAATTGCACTGTGAGAGCATCTTCCTACAATGGATTCCTTTATGCCATCCAGACGTTGAAGCAGCTGACAAGCGTTAGCATATTCAGTGAGAACACTGATTCTTCTGAGAAGTTCTATTTCCCTTGCGTGAAGATTCAGGACAAACCTCGCTTCGGCTACAGAGGCATGCACCTTGACTGCTCAAGGCATTTCTTCTCTGTTGATGAAGTTAAAAAATACCTTGATGTCATGGCTATTTACAAGCTGAACCGCTTCCATTGGCATCTGACTGACGATCAGGGTTGGAGAGTTGAGATCAAGAAGTATCCAAAACTCACTGAGATTGGTGCCTTCCGCAACGGAACCGTCATCAAGAAGGATTGGGGTAGCAACGATGGCATCCGCTATGGTGGCTATTACACCCAAGAACAGATGAGAGACATTGTGGCCTATGCTAGCAAGCTCGGTATTGAAGTAATCCCTGAGATTGATCTTCCTGGACACATGATGGGCGTTCTGGCTGCCTATCCTGAGCTCGGATGTACTGGCGGTCCTTACGAAGTTTGGACAAGATGGGGCATTTCCGATCAGGTTCTTTGCCCGGGCAAGGATGCCATGTTTACATTCCTTGAAGATGTGTTCACCGAATTGATGGACATTTTCCCTTACGAGTACATTCACATCGGAGGTGACGAGTGCCCTAAGACTGAATGGGAGAAATGCCCTGCTTGCCAGGCTAGAATCAAGGAACTGGGCATCAAGGCAGATGCTCATCACACTGCTGAGCAGTTCCTTCAGAGTTATGTTACCGCCCGCGTGCAGAAGTTCCTCAACGAGCATGGTCGCAAGATCATCGGCTGGGATGAGGTTCTTGAAGGCGAGCTCGCAAAAGGCGCAACCGTGATGTCATGGCGCGGCACTGACGGTGGCATTAAGGCTTCCGCTATGGGCTTTGATGTCATCATGACCCCTAACACTTACTGCTACTTTGACTACTATCAGTCAAAGGACGAGGATAAGGAACCTTTCGGCATCGGTGGTTTCCTGCCATGGGAAAAAGTCTATGGCTATGAGCCGCTTGATGGTCTGAATGACAACCAGCAGAAGCACATCCTCGGTGTTCAGGCGAACCTTTGGACTGAATATGTTGCCACCCCAGAGCACTTGGAGTACATGCTTCTCCCAAGAATGACCGCTCTCAGCGAGGTTCAGTGGTGCAAGCCGGAGAACAAGAACCCAGAAAGGTTCAAAGCTGCCATGGAGGCTGAATCATTCAAGATTTTTGACATCTTGGGGTACAATTACCGCAAGTTCTAATATTGAGCAATCCTTAAACGCTTATTTTTGAATATGCGAAAGAATATTTTTGCCATTATTCTCTGCTTGGCCACATCCGCTTTTGTTTTTGGTTGTGGCAATGGAGCCAAGAAAGCAGCAGCGGAAGCAGAGGCTGCTACTAAGGCAGCGGAGGCAGCGACAGAGAAAGCCCGCCAAGACTCAATTGCTGCCGCAGAGCTGGCCGCTAAAGAAAAAACAGCTATGGACATTATCGCAACATTGCCGGACGAGCCGGTCTTTGACATCGTGACTAATTTGGGCACGATCAAAATCAAATTGTACAGCAAGACACCAAAGCATCGTGAGAACTTTGCAAAACTTGCTTTGACTGGCTACTATGACAGCCTGCTTTTCCACAGAGTCATCAACGGATTCATGATTCAAGGTGGTGATCCTCTGACTCGTGACACCTCTGCTGCCGCAGTGGCTAAGTACGGCCAAGGTGGCCCAGGCTACACGATTCCAGCAGAATTTGTCCCTGAATATACTCACAAGAAGGGAGCCCTAGCTGCCGCTCGCAGAGGCGATGTGGCCAATCCTAAGAAAGAATCCTCCGGCTCACAGTTCTACATTGTTCAAGATGCAGGAGCATGTGCTCAACTTGACGGAGCCTACACTGTTTTCGGTGAGACAGTCGAGGGGCTTGACATCATTGACCGAATCGCTCAGGTCGCAACCGACCAAAGGGACAAGCCTTTGATGGATGTACGCATCAAAACTATTAAACTCGATGAGAGCTGCTTGCCGAAGGCCGAAACTGCCAAAGTTGGCGATGATGAATGAACTAAAAATGCAAAAAATCAATAGCAAAAAGAGGGTTAAAAGTACGTTTCAATCTTTTAGGACACAAAAACGGAAGTTTGGGACAAAAAATATTCCTTCAATCTTGCTTGTTTTATAAAAAAACTATACCTTTGCAACGAATAGTTTTTTCATAGGTTAAGTTTTAGGTTAGAATTGCGAACGGGGTCTGCTGAGAGAGTAAACCCCGTTCATCTTTTTTGTTCCTATGCGATTGAATGCGACATGATTACGAAGGCGATTGTGGTTCCTTGGGCGTGATTTGTAAATCATTGTTAATAAATAATTTAACACCTTACCTTTAGCGGTTTAACGCCCAAGACAAAGTGCTAACTACATGATAATTAATGCATTATCCTCCACCCATTGACACTAAACGTGTTGCATTTAGACATAGAAAGGGTGATGCTAATTCTCAGGAAAAAGGATCAGACAATGATTTACCTAGCATTGGCAGCGTTGCTTGGAGGCCTTGGCGTCCTACGCGCTTCGCGCGCCCTATCCGGGTAAAGGGCCGCCAAGGCCCCCATGCAACGCTGCTCCTTACCGAAGATAGCCCTGTGGTAACAATCGGGCACTTCGACAAGCTCAGCTACCGATGGGTGGAGATCTTCGGTGGGAGTAGGGAATGAAGAAAGTGCTTGAGGGACAAAGGGGATTATAATTTGGAAGTTTGAATGAAAAGGGGGAGTTTTGTATTACGAAAAAAGTCGTAACGAAAAAAGTCGTAACATGGAGAATCCTTTCAAGTTCGGGACCATCGTGGAGGCCGAATATTTCACGGACAGAGTGGACGAAGTGGCTTACATCGATTAATTTATAAAGAGTGCCAACCATCTGATCTTGATTAGTCCCAGAAGATTTGGGAAGAGCAGTGTCGTTGCTAAGGCTGTGAAAGAAAGCGGACGAAAATGCATCATGTTGAATCTACAGGCCGTGACATCCGTGTCCGATTTGTCCGCAAAACTTCTCAGGGAATTTTTTAAGGTTCATCCTATGGAGCGGCTACGGCATCTGCTCGCTCATTTCAGGGTAGTTCCTACAATCTCTACAAGCCCAGTGACAGGGGCGATGGATGTGTCGTTTCAGGCTGGTGCTCCTAATGAGGTCTTGCTTGAGGATGTCTTAATGCTGTTTGAGCAGGCTCACAATGAGAAGGACAGACTCATTGTTGTACTGGATGAATTTCAAGAAATTAAAGAGATAGCGGCAAATCTGGATAGGCAGCTCCGTTCCATTATGCAGGAGCAGAAACACATCAATTACATCCTGCTGGGGAGTCAAGAGAGCATGATGACCGAGATCTTTGAGAACAAAAAATCACCATTTTATCATTTCGGAGAGTTGATGAGACTTGGTAAACTGCCAAGACAAGACTTTCATCGCTACCTTTCGGAGAGACTCTCCGAGGTTTTTCCTGAATCTTGTGAAGTGTTGGCGAACCGTATTCTGGACTTCACGGAGTGCCATCCTTATTACTCGCAACAATTGGCAGCGAACGTGTGGCAGATTGGTGTTTTACAGCTGCAGTCGGAAAATGTCCTTAAGACCGCGGTCGAGCATATCGTTGTGTCACAATCTCTCGACTATGAGCGAATCTGGATGGGGTTCAAGCGAACTAACCGTTGGATCCTTCAGCGCTTGGCCAGCGGTAAATCCCTAGTGGATGGCGAGCATCGGACGAGCACCGTGTACAGTGCTTTGAAGCGTCTTCAAAAAGACGGCTACGCTATCTATTCTGACCACTATGAGTTGGAGGATCCGTTTTTCAAGCAATGGATCTTGAAGCAAGGTTGAGTCTGGCGCTTTGGTGGGGGCGGTCACTTCGACAGGCTCAGCGACCGATCAGGAACGATGGCAAGGGACGGGTGCTTCGGTGGGGTCAGGCTTGACAAGCTCAGCGAACGGTGGGGCTAGGGCTTGACAACACAAGATCTCATCTTTTACATTGTGCAGACCACGGGCACGGGAAGATGGGGTGTAGAGGGGTGAGAGGCATGGTGGTGTGGATGACCCCCTCTTTCGGGGATAGGGTCGAGCACGGTGAACGGCTTCAGAAGGTAGCCTAAGGCATCTCGTTGTGCGCGTGGTTTGTAAAGCACATGACTTTGGCCGCTAGGGGCTAGTGCTTCGGTGGGGTCGGGTGCTTCGACAGGCTCAGCGAACGATGGGGCACTTCGACAGGATCAGGCGCTTCGACGGGCTCAGCGACTGGATGGTGAGCTTGTCTAAATATCTGGACTTTCTTGGCCTCGGTATGGGGAAGAGCCTTCCTTATGACGCGAACAAAATTTTGCGCAAAAAGTGGTTCTATCTTATCCATTAAAATAAGCCTACAGACATGTCAAAGGGCAGGAGCACAACTTAGCCGTGGAATATTTGATTCAACGGATGATGATTGCGACCTTTGCACGAGAAACAGGACCGTGGATTTCACTCTCATAACGCGGCTCTTACAAAAGTACTGGACTATGGCCAACTTCTACGACTACTATGTGTCGAATGCCCTCGAAGAAATGGACGGGCAGAAAAAGACCTTTCAAGGGAAGATTAATGCAAGAGACAATCCTGTGTCGAATGGCTTCGAAGAAAAGAACTTACTGGATAACGACATGGCTAGAGACTATCATGCGTTGAACAATCCCGAAGAAATAGACGTGCCAACAAAAGCCTTTCAGAGGAACGACAAGGCAAAAGATCCAGAGGGTCACGGCAGAAGTCCGGAGGGCGGGACAAGTGTTCCAATCCAAAGAGATGGAAAGGCAACAATTGGATGGAGGGGCTATGTGGGAGACAATGGGAAAAAGGCAGGTGAATTGAAGGGCGGTTCTGAAGGAGGGAACGGCAAGATAAATGGTGGAGGGTGGGTGGACAAGGCGGTGGATGACTGCTCGCATGTGTATTCAGACGGAACCTCAGTCAACAGCCTGTTCGACACGAGGCAGGATAAAATAGCGGCAATGAATATGATCGCGATACTGGCATATTCATACAATGTGAGGATTCTGGTCCAGCAGGTCATGACGACTCACGTGCATTCGATCGTGAGCGGGACGGCTTGGGACCGGGAAAGGTTCGCGCGGGAACTCAGGAGGCGGTTGATCATTTGGGCGGCGGATAAAAGGCACAGTACCAACGGTGCGATTATGGTGGGTAACGATGAGATAAGGACCGAGCGCGAGTTGATGAACAAATTCATGTACGTCTATCGGAACGCGATAGCGGCAGGCTATCCTGGCATGCCTTGGGAATATGTCGGTGGTCCGGGAGACATCTTCTTTAAAGGACACATGGCGGGTGGTCGTCCAGTCGGCGAATTGTCGGTAAGAGAGAGAAGAGCCACATTCCACACAAGGTTGAAGATTCCTGAGGATTGGCTGTTCAATGAGGAAGGCCTGATTCTCCCAAGGTGCTATGTTGACCGTGCAAGAGTCGAAAGATTGTTCAAATCACCGAAAGTATTCATCGCTTTCATGAGCCAAAGCAAGAAGACAGAGGCGGAAATCGACATGGAATGTTCTCGTGAATATCTCAGAGTAGCAAAGGAGAGCGAATTGAGGTCCGAAGGCAAAGAATTGTTTATGAATATGTTCGGGAAGGCTTCCGCATCAAGGGCCAGCCTTGAGGAAAGGCTTGCGGTCGCTGGGAAACTGTGGGGCGACAAAAAGACGTTTTCGCTTTCATCCCTAAGCCGTGTCACCCTCGTGCCCCAAGGAGTGCTTGAGTCCATTTTCGGGAAGAGGTCGTGAGACAACGGGCGGGAGAAGCAGCGCGCCTCTACCGAGTGGTGAATTTATCGGCAGGCACAACGCCCGGATGGTGAGTTTGCCGAACCACCTGGGTACTTCGGTGGCTCAGCTACCGGGTGGTGAGATTGTCGAACCATCTGGGCTTAGGTCGGTAGAGATGGGCGCTTCGGCAAGTTCAGCGAACGGGTGGGGCTAGGGATAGACAAACAGGACAGATCTTTTCATCACACACAGACCACGGGCACGGGAAGATGGGGTGTAGAGGGGTGAGAGGCATGGTGGTGTGGCTGACCCCCTCCTTCGGGGATAGGGTCGAGCACGGTGAACGGCTTCTGAAGGTTGCCTAAGGCATCTCGTTGTGCGCATGGTTTGTAAAGCACATGACTTTGGCCGCTAGGGGCTAGTGCTTCGATGGGGTCGGGCGCTTCGGCAAGTTCAGCGAACGGATGGTGAGCTTGTCGAACCATTCGGGTGGGCGTTTCGGTGGGATCGGGCGCTTCGACAGGCTCAGCGACCGATGGGGTCAGGGATTGGGTGGGGTGAAGCGGGGACGGGTGGTGGGAGAGTTTAAAATAACATTACCCTAACTAATGCGTCTAGTTGCCGCAGGTCACAGACTTGAACGTATAGCCGAGAAATTTCCTGTACATGTGTCCAGAACTTCCCTTATAAAGCTGGCCGTCATCAGCAGTCCAGACATCTTCCAACTCGACCTGGCTGAAGGACATCTGATTCTGTTCGCCTGACAAGACCAGATTAATCATCCATTCAGTGTCGCAACCTTCAAAAATACCCCCCCCCCGAAGGTTTCAGGATCCCCATACACTTTTTTAAGAGGAGTGCCGAAGACAACTTTCTGAAGCCGACTGCAAGCTGCAAAAGCAGATTCACAGATTTCTGTAACGTCAGGAAGAGTCACAGATTTCAGCTGTTTGCAATTCTTAAATCCTTGAAAGGCTATCTTCTTACACCCCATCAAGGTAAGATTTATACTGCCGGCATCAAGGCCATCCAATCCACCTAAAATACCATCAGCCTCTGCCATATCAAGATCATAAGGCAGCATGAGCCTGATGTCTTTATTGCCCCTTTTCACTTCCGCCTCAATAGCCTCCATAATCTTCGTGGAATCACCACTCATCCCCTCCAGCGAGACGACAGTCGCATCCAGAACGTAGCTCTTGCCATCCTCGGAAGCCTTTCCAAAAGTATAGCTGGCCAAGACAGCATTGCCATACTTCACGGACACGGTCGATTTTTTGACAAAACTGCCATAAAGGTAGGCATTGCCATTGGCATCAGAATGTAGGGTGTATGTCGAAACCTGTGACGCAGGGCCAGCCGGGGTAAAGTATTGAACCGAGACAGAGACCTCTACTTCCGGAAGGGTCGCGATACGCAAACGGGAATAGTTGCGTGTCGCATTGGCAAAAGATACATTTATACCCTCGCCATTGGAGGTGATTTGGGCACTTCCCTCAATGAATTCATCCGTTCCAGCAAACTTACCTTCTTTCAAAACTAATTTGCCGGCTTCCCATTTGTAATTAGGAGCATAATATACATGAGGAAAGGTTGGCACTTCGTCTTCTTTATAAGCCAACTCGCCATCTGTCAATTTCCATTCACTACCATTATGTGTAAAAGTCGCATATTTGGATCCTAAAGTCGTACTAGTCATCTCCAAAAGCAGCTCATCCCCCTCGGCCCACTCCGTCTTGCCGGGATCCTCAGTGCCCACGGCGCGGGTCTCTGAACCCCCGAACGCGGGAAAATCCCCCACCACAAAACGTATCTCATCGCCGCCACGGACGGCAGGCTCATCCAAACCACGTGTGCAGGCCACCGCCGCAAGTGCGGCAAACGCCAACAATATCATCTTTCGCATCTTCATATCCTCCAATTATTTAAGTTCCTCTTCCTTTGTCCATCCGCCCGGAAAGCTACCAACATCGATCCGGGTAAGTTCAACCTTGTTCTTCCCGACCTCGAGTTTATAGGTATAACATTTACCGCCCTCAAAGTTGGTTGGCAACTTCAATTTTGACGCATAGTTCTTTCCTCCAACAGAGAAAGACAAAAACTCGCTGTCTTTGCCAAGCGTCCCCGGTACTATTATCGCCGAAAATTTATTGGCATCCCCGTGCACATAGGCTTTCACCTCAACAACACTGCTGCCAGTCACCCCAATCACTTTACCATCTGTAATAGAGAACTTATCGTATGGACTCTTCACCACAGGATTCTCGAGAGTCGTCCCCTCAGCAAAGTCAGCAGCAGTTCCGATCTCATACGTCACGGTGACCAGGCCCAGACGGTGCTCAGCCTGTATTCGAATATTGTTATCAGGACCACCTTCATAGCTTCCGTCAATAAAGTCAGCACTCTTCAAGCCCGTAAGCGTAGATTGTTCTGTAGGCAAAACCCATTTTCCATTCTCATCACAATCATACTCAGACGGATACGAGACATGAATCTTATGCTGTCCATTATCCTGCCATACGAAGTTCTTATGATGCGACCAGGACGTGATGGAGCTGCCGTCCTCAGAGACGGAGACCGTAGCCGTGAGTACACTTTCAGTTGTCTTTCCTCCGCCCGTGACTTTGGCCTTTATCATGTCCCCGTCTTCCCACGTGTTGGTCTGCTCATCCAAAGTGTTGACACGGGTCTGCGCACCTCCGACACTGAAAGTGGCGTTAATCGCCTGCCCTACCAGCGGCGAGGTGATGTCCTCCTTCTGAGAACAGGCGGAGAACGCAATGGCAGCAAGAGCCAAAACGGCAAATATATATTTCATCTTCATAATCAATTCTTTTCTTCTACTTCGAGAGGATTATCACTATTTTCCTTTGCCCACCCCACAATGTCGATTTCCTCCAACACAATCTTATCCTTCCCGACCTGGGCAGACATTGAGTAAGCGTTGCCCCCGTAATAATTGCCTGACTCTTCGTCCTTTTCAAACGGGAAATCTGCAGAAAGTTTGAGATGATAGTCCCTGCCATTGGCGAGGATCACCGTCAGCATGTCTCCCCATTTCATTTGCCCGGTGGAAGGATAGAAAATCGCCTCGTAGCAATTCTCCCCAGCCTTGTGCATCTTGATATCCAAAGACCCCGAAGCATGATGACTCAAGAGGTCTCTCTGGTCATAGTCCAGAGAACAATAGACACTGGCCATCGTCCCGTTGAGCCAGACCTCCTTGATTTCAGGAGCCGTGTCCCCTAACTCGTTGCCAAAGCTCAGATTTACAGTCAACTTGAGAAGAGCGTGTTTCAGCTCGACGTCGAGCTTGCCGTCCTTAAGGTTCTTTGGTGTCACCTTATCCGAATACCAAAGAAAATCAGCACCGTCAAGTCCTGCAGACTGATCCGAAGGAATGCTCCAATAGACAGAACGGCTAATACTATTAAAACCTTCTTGAGAATATGGCGCAAAAGCATAGACCACGGCCTCAGTTTCCGCATTTTTCCAGAGCACCGGGGTGTCGGAGTTCCAGTTACCGGACTCGTCTTTCGTCCAGAGGGAATTTTCCCTGTTGTACTTGTCATTCTCTCCATAGAACAGGCCGAGACCAAGGTCTGAACCATTGAACTCAGTGCTCCCCTCCGCCCTTGTCGCAAGTTCCGCCACCGTGGGAGAAATCCTCACCACCCCGTCCGCAGGATAACCGGACACAGGTGCGTCAGACTTCGAGCAGGAGACAAGAGCTACGGTGACAACGACCGCAATTGAATATATTATGTTCTTCATCATCAATCGAATGTTGTAATTTTCAAACCAGAATCATCCGCACCTTCGGCTTTCGCTCCATAAACCTGAAGTCCACCTACCTTGGAACTATAATACTTACAATAAGACGCTGTCACTCCGGCACCCAACATGCCGATGAACGCACCGGCATTAAGGGTTCCATTGGCAGGAGTACGGGCTTCTATGCTTCCCAAAAAGTCTCCACTACTTATCGAGGCATTGTCCACATAACCGAAGTAGCCCCCAAGGTTGACTACACCTTCATAAATATTCAGACCATCCGGCAAGGAGACCTTTCCTAACACATTAACACGCGTGATGGAAACAGTGGCAGAAGAAGAACGGCAGCACTTGCCCACAAGACCTCCGACATAATACTTTTCTTTAGTCTCTGAGGATGATGCGCACTCCCCATACAGGCTCACATCAGCATAGCAATAGAGAGGAGCATCATATTGAGTCCTCTTTATCGCTCCACCCTCCTCCATGTCTCCGACAAAGCCTCCAGCCATATAGGTGCCCTTTACCTCTCCTCGCACCGTGCAATCACTAATAATGGCGGATTCAGAGAGTCCGGCAATGCCTCCACTCGCTGAGTAAGAGCCCCTTTCCGCTATGCAGGAGACCTCTGCTGTGCAATCGCTGATACTACCATTCTGAATCCAACCGACAATTCCGCCCACATAACAGTCCCCGGTAACTTCCCCTTCTACTGCACACCCGGAAATGGAACCATCCTTGCAATATCCCGCCACTATTCCAGAACAGGCAACATTCCCAGCACCATAAACTTTCGATGAGACCGAAGCATTCCGGATCTTGAGGTTCTTGATTTCAGCCCCAGAAGCGACACCGAACAAGCCGACATACTGTCCTTTCGAAACATTGAGATTCAGAATCGTTTTGCCATTGCCATCGAATATCCCTGCAAACGGATAGCTGTCATTACATCCTATCGGAGCCCACTCATGACTCATAAGGTCAATGTTGCCGGTCAATTGGAAGTATGTAGAGGCATAAGAACTACTCTTGCTGACGACTTCATGCGCCAGTAAGGCCAGCTGGGCGGCAGTGGCGATCTGATACGGGTTACCTTCCGAGCCGTCGCCCCCGGCGTAGGCTGTGGCGATTTCCGACCCGTCCCATTCGCTATATTCAGCGGCATCGGTGTAGAAATCTCCAGCGCTGCTCTTGTCGGTCCACGGAGCCACTTTGATGGTCCCCATCTGAACCTTGTTCTTCCCTACCTGAGCAGACATCGAGTAGGCGCAGCCGCCGAGATACGTCTTGCCGTCAGACGACTTTTCGAAAGCCAGATCCTCCGCAAGCGTAAGAGTGTATTCCCGTCCGTCAGCGAGGATCACAGTCAGCATCTTCCCGTCTTTCTTCTGCCCGGTGGAAGGGTAGAAAATAGCCTCGTAGCAATTGTCAGAGGCCTTGTGCATCTTGATGTCCATGGGCAGTTGAGGAGTTGGGATTGCGATTTGCCCTCCGTTCTCATACTTATAATAGACATAAACCTTCTGCATCGTCCCGTTGAGCCAGACCTCCTTGATTTCAGGTGCAGTGTCCCCAAACTCATCGCCAAAGCTCAGATTGACAGTGAGTTTAAGCAGGGCATGATTCATCTGGACTTTGAGCTTGCCATCAGCACCCAGAACCTCCCCGGGCTTGATTTTCGCCGAATACCAGAGCCAGTCGGCATCATCCAGCCCGGCAGACTGGTCGGAAGGGATTCCCCCACTAGGGGCTATAATCGCTTCTTGATCGTAACCGGAACCGCCGTCATCCGGCACGTAAGCATAGACCACCACCTCATCCTCAGCATTCTTCCAGAGCAGCTGAGAACTGGAGTTCCAATTGCCATCGGCATCTTTCTTCCATAAAGAGGCCTTATTGTACTTGTCATTATTCCCATAAAACAGCCCGAGACTCAACCGCGAGCCGCTGAACTCTGTGCCCTCCTCAGCCCTTGTCAGAGGCGCAGCCACAGAGGGAGAAATCCTTACAACCCCATCCGCAGGGTATCCCCCGCCCGCAGGCTGTTCAGAATTCGAGCAGGCCGCAGCCGTGCAGGCAAGCGCGATAATATATAATAACTTCTTCATATTCATTACTCTATAGCTTCGATGTAAATTTCCGAGTCATCAACCCCATCGGCCTTATACCCATAAACAGGCAACCCCGCCGCCCCGTCAATCCGGTAGCTGTTGTTGTTGGTTGCCTTGACCCCGGACATCAGTTCCCCGATGAAAAAACCGGTGTAAAGCTTTCCATTTGCAGGCTTGCCTACTGAGATGCTGCCCCTATAATGGCAACCGGCCAACTCCACATTCTGCGCCGTGCCGATGATGCCACCGATATAGAACGACTGGACATCATCAAGCGCAAGCCCCTCGGCACAGCTTACTTTGCCCTTCATATAGCAGTTGAATATCTTGCTGCCGGAACTGTAGGCCGAACCCACAAGCCCGCCGATGGAAGGCGAGAGATTAGTGAGTTCCACCTTGGAAATGCCGACATCGGCATAAACATAACTGAAAGGATAATCAAAACTGCCACCTGTGCCAAGCCAGCCCACCAGCCCGCCGACATCACAAGGGCCGTCAATCCTGCCGCGGACTGTGCAGCCGTACATCTTGACGCACGAATGCCCGGCAATACCGCCGCAATAGGAAGCCTCGGTGCTTCCAGCAACAGAGCAGACGACATCGGCGGTGCAATAAGTTATGGCCCCGTCATTATAAGGTGCGGAGTCGTTGGCAGAGTATCCCACGATGCCGCCGGCGCAGTAGTCGCTGGTCACCGTGCCGTCCACCTTGCAGTTGGAGATGGTGCAACCGCCTGCGCAGTATGCCGCCACGATTCCTGAATACGCCTCCATATTTTGAGTCTCAGAGCTTTCGCTACCCGGCGATACCGCAGAGACAGAAGCGTTGCGGATGACAAGGTTCTTGACAGTGGCCCCGTTTCGTATCCAGCCGAAAAGCCCGGCAAACCGGCCCGCCCCCTTGACATTGAGATTGACAATCACATGACCGTCCCCGTCAAACGAGCCTGCGAACCTCTTAGATTCCGACCCTATAGGAGTCCACTCATGCCCTTTGAGATTGATATTTGCTGTAAGTTTGAAATACTTGCGGGTATTCGCCCACTGATATTCACTGCCCTCCTTGTTTGCCTCCTGCGCCAGGAAGGCCAGCTGCGCAGCAGTGGCGATCTGATACGGGTCTTCCGAGGTGCCGGAGCCCCCGGCGTAGGCAGTGGCGATTTCCGACCCGTCCCATTCGCTATATTCGGTCGCGTCGGTGCCGAAATTATCGCCAAGGCTGCCCTTGTCGGTCCATGGAGAGACTGTGATTACCCCCCCCCCCTCCAGCTTGGTTTTACCGACAGTTACGGTCATCTCGTAGGCAACGCCTGTAACATAGCCTCCGGTGGTACGTTCCCACAAACCGAGGTCTTTGTCAAGAGTCAAGATATAGTCACGGCCATCGGAAAGGGTGACAGTGAGCAGTTTGAGATCTTTCGTTAAACTGTGGGGGAAGAACAGCACTTCGCAGGAGAGCTTTCCCTCCGATGAGCAGTTGTGCATCTTGATGCTGGTGGCATTGCTCGATGTCGTGCTTGACATCCCGACATAAGGGATGCTGTTATTGCCAGAGCCTGTAAAATCAATCTTGACCTTATCCATAGACCGGTGGAACCACGCCTCCTTGATGGAGATGTCCTGCCCCTCGAACTGGGATGCCAGCGTGAAGTTCACCGTAAGTTTGATGAGGGCGTGGCGGAACGCGATGTCGATCTTGCCGCCTTCAAAATCTTTGGCCGCGACATCCGCTTTCTTGCCGTCTTCTATTCCTTTGTACCACCACAGCAGGTCTGCCGCTCCAAGGCCCTCCGACTGGTCGGTCGGGATGGTAAACTCCACGCCGGAAGCATCCTCCTGTCCCTCAAGGTAAGGCGCATAAGCATATACCCCGACTTTGTCGGAAGACTTGCCCCAGAGCATCTGTCCGTTTGTGGTCCAGTTGTTTGAGCCGTCATTGCTCCAGAGATAATTGAGTTTCGTGTCCGGGTGGTTCCCTTCGATAGGATCAATCCCGTAATCCAGGAACAGCCCGAGGGTGCTTCCCGAATACGGGGTCGAGCCTTCTGCCCGGGTGGCTGGAAGCCCTGCCTCTGCCGCCTCAACGCCCGAAGCCCCGCCCACCGGCGAATCCACGCCGACGCTGATGCTCACAGCCCTCCCCTCCGGGGAAACGCCGCCCTCCGGCCCTTCGGCCTTGGTGCAGGACACGATACCCGCCACCAGCACCGGGATAATGTATAATTTGAAATATCTCATATTCATCAGATTCCTTTGATATTGTCAAGGATGCTAGTGTCAAACCCTTCCGGGTAAGTACCGACAGGCGGGAATGTGCCGGTGCCGGATTTCCTGTATGTGCATTCAGAGGAAACCGTGAGAGAGTTTTCCACAACTCCGATAATGGCTCCGACTGTATTCCCTTCCTTTTTGCTCTTGACAGTCATCGTGCCTTCAAATTTAAGGTTGGAAATTGTAGCATCTGAAGCATGGCCGATCAACCCTCCTACATGAGGAGAACTGTATTCGTATTCGCTCTCAATATCTATGTCACCATAGACTTCACAGTCTTCGAATTTGCAATTAGAATAAGCGGATCCCGCAATCCCGCCAGCCCATGAATCATACTCTTTATTAACCAGGCTCAATGTCGCATAGGATTTGCATCCGGAAATCTTATCAGGGCCTAGTAACAATCCTGCAATCCCTCCCACAGTTTTACCACAAATTCGTCCGCGCACAATGCAGTTTTTAACAGCAATGGCTTCACTATCATTTGTTTTGTCCCCAAATACTCCACCGACGTTATTATCGCCATAACACTCGACATTTACTTCACAATCCGAGATTTCAACTTCCGAACTGCTCTGTCCTACAATTCCTGCAGCGTTATTGCCAGAGCGTACTGTCCCGTCAACCTTGCAGGATTTTATCACACCTCCTTCTGATTCTCCGACAAGTAAAGCCGCCGTCGAGGAGGAAATGACACTCGCATTCCTCAAGACAATGTTCTGGATTGTACCGTCAGCAAATCCAAACAGACCGGCACAGTCTGTAGCATTCGATATGGTCAAGTTCGTGATGACCTTGCCATTCCCATCAAAATTCCCATAAAAATATTTTTCTCTCGTGCCTATCGGTGTCCATTCGTGGCCCATAAGGTCGATGTTCGCTTCAAGCTTGAAATATTTGCTCTGATAATTGGTGCCGGAATTGACATTGGCAGCAAGGCCGGCGAGGTCGGCTGCGGACTTGATGAGGTACGGGTTCTCCGAGGTGCCGCTGCCCGAGAATGTGTAGCCGGAAGAGACCTTCTTCCCGTCCCACTCGCTGTAGTCATCGACTTCCGCTTCGAACCTGCCGTCAAGCTTGCCTGTGGTCCAGTTCTCCACCGTGACCCCACCGATCTTGACGGTCTGCTTGCCCACGATGAGTTTGTAGGTGTAGTGCTTGCCGGCCTCGGCTGCCGGGATGCCGGTGACTTGATGGTCAATATAATCCTTGCCATTTCTGATATAAAAAAACAGGAAGCGAACATCATTCTTAGCCTCGCCCGGAGTGACAATCGCTGAGTACGCAGGTTTACCGTCAACCACGTGCTTTACAGCATAAATCTCACAAGGAACTCCTTCTGGTGCGAAAGTCCAGTCAGACTGTATCTTGACCGAAGTGTGAGCCGAAGATATTTTTACGGTTTCGAATTGAGGATTCTCGATATAGTCATATTGATCCTCAATCTTGTCGATGACGATGGTGACAAGGGCCATCTGCCGCTGCATCGTAATGCTGAGCTTACGTTCCTCCTCCGGGATGGTCTTATATTCATCGTTCCAGGTCATGAAGTCAGCGTCTGCCAAGGATGAGCCGTTTGCCCCAGACTGGTCCTGCGGCAGAGCGAACTCATCCCACGATGCCGCTGCCGGATACCACGCCCGGAAAGTGATCGGAGTGTCCCAGACAAGGTAGTCCGCAGTTCCCGACTCATCTGCCACCGGCGTCCAGGAGGAACTGCCGTTAAACTGGTACTTCACCGTCTTTTTCACCGTCATCGTCCCGGCAGAATTGTCCACAGCCGCGACCGCAATCTTGTCACCGCTGTTGAACTTGGTCTGTTCCTCATCATTGCCGAGCGGGTTCGTCTTGGTGACTGTCCCCACCGAAGCCTCGATGCGCACCGCGTCCGGGTCAGCCTCCCAGCCCGTAGCCGGCCTCCCCTCCTTGGTGCACCCCGCCGCGAGCAGTGCAGTCACCCACGCCACCCCGGCCATTGTCAATATTTTTGCTATTCTGTTCATATTCTTATATCGTTTTATTCATGACAGGACTGGATTCCGTATGGGAAAAGGCTGTTTGCCGAACCAAATGACCCCGCGAGCAGGTTTCGTACGGCAAAGGTAGGGTTTCCCGTACGGATCTCTCCGCGCACCACCGGACTTGCAATTCCGGAAGAAATGGGTATCTTTGTGGCGGAGTTTAATTTTTGAAGTTTTGGGCGCTCTCCAAAGCTGATGATTAAGGAGCGTCTGCCTACAGAAAGGCAGATGCTCCATTTTTTGAGATAATGCGGATTCAGAATATTTTGTTGATTCTGAAATATGTCTTATCTTTGCGAGTGGAAATACTAAGACTTTTAGAGTTTGCTCTTCAAGACTTGAATAAGGGAGCATTTGTCTTGCGGCAGATGCTCTTTTCTTTAGAAGAAATGCGGATGATGTACTCTTGACAAGCCGCTCCAGACTCTCAAGCTCTACTAAAAGTTTTCTCTTATGAGAATAAGTATTTCCAAAATCACAATAAGTCTTGATGAGCGCCTTTGCACGGAGTGCAAGGAAGCAGCTCGCAAACCGGTTCTTGTCAGAGGCCACTTCAGAGTGGTCGGAAGACGGAAGGTTTACGTGAGGGCCCACTACCGCAAGCGGTAGGCAGAGACTCTGTCCAGCAATTCCATCCGCATAGGAGCCGCTCCGCAGCTTTGGAGCGGCTTCTTTACAGGCTATGATGGCAAACTTCCTCATGATTTTCTTGACCATTAAATATTACTCAGCTCCCACCCAGCCATAATTTCGTACGGGAAAGAGCTGTTTGCCGAACCGAATGGCCTTGAGAGCGGGTTTTGTTCGGGAAAGGCAGGGTTTCCCGTACGGATTGGCTCCGGAAACACTGTCTGTACTGAAGAAGAGTAGAACTTGCAATTCCGGAATAAATGAGTATCTTTGTAGCGGATTTTGATCAGTATGAATTGGGGCGCTCTCCAAGCTGATATTTATGGAGCGTCTGCCCACAGAAAGGCAGATGCTCCTTTTATTTTGAGATAATGCGGATGATGTACTCTTGACAAGCCGCTCCCAGCTCTCAAGCACAGCCATCCCATCCGCATAGGAGCCGCTCCGCAGCTTTGGAGCGGCTTCTTTACAGGCTATGACGGCAAACTTCCACATGATTTCCTTGACTATTAAATAACGCTCAGCTCCGGCCAGCCGGATTCCGTACAGGAAAAGGCGGGTTGCCGTACCAAACGCCTCCGCATGAGGATTTCGTACGGGAAAAGGCCGTTTGCCGAACAAAGCGGTATGGAAATGGCGAGGGTCATGGATTATTTGATCGGCTTGTCGCCGCAGTAGACGGCTTTGAAGCCTTCAAGGCTGATGGAGGTCTTTCCTTGATTGCCAGCGCCACTATTATCAACAGCACTTGTTGAGCCATCTGACTTCTTAGGGGTCCAGGCAATCACGTTACCGTCCTTAGTTATATTTTTCTCCTGATTGGCATTCAGATAGAGTGAACAACCCGCTTTAATCGTTCCTTCAAAAGCCTCGACATGAACTATGTCAAAAAAATCTGATGTCAATCGCAATTCTGTAAGTTTCGGCAATGGGCTAGAAAAAGCATGGGATATCAAGTAATTCACCCTTGGGCAGTCAATCACTGTCAATTCTTCACACTCCGTAATGGTCAATACCTCAACATTTTTGTGGCAAAGCTCTTTAATTGCAGTATCACTAAATGTATATCTAAAATTCGTTGCTTTCGGCATATACGGAACTACGGAAAGGCTACGACAACTACTGAACGCACTCCGGGCATAGGTTACATTTTCCAGACCGGAGACTGAAACCAGATTATTATTCCTTTCAAAAGCATAGCCAATGGCTGTAATATCCAGAGAGCCGATAAATGTCACAAGGCCACTAGCATAAAATGACAGGTTATACTCCTCACTACCTTTTTCTTTTTCAATCTTTCCGATGGCAGTCAAACCCGTAACCCCACTGAGATCAAGACATGAGACCTTGTTATTTTTATCCCTAACATACTCCGCTATTTTCTCAAAGGCCTCAAGAGTCTCAACAGACATTCCGTAACAAGTACGAGAAGTACTTGTATACGCCGGAGTAGTATTGTCAAACTCCCCGGAGATGATCAGCTTGCCGTTCTTGCAGTTCTCGTCAAGCAGTTCCTTGGTGATAAGATCCTTGAGTTCTTTCTTGTTCTCCGGATTGGCCTTGTTCCAATCTTCGAGCTGCTTGCGGAGATCAGAAACGCTCACAGGGTCGGGAGCCTTGTCGGCATCGAACTCGCCTTTGCCATCATTGAGGTCAACAGTAGTACCCCAGTTGGAGACGGTGATGTCGCCGGCCTCAACCTTGTCTTTGCCGATGGTAAGATTGTAGGTGTAGTGCTTGCCGGCTTCGAACGCAGGGCGACCGGTGACGTATAACTCAGCTTTGTCCTCATCATAACCAGGCTTCCAACATACAGTGATTTTCAGGAATGTGGCAGAAGCGTCCCCATCGCAAGGAACGACGATGGCGTGGTAATCGCCTTTGCCATTCTCATAGGCACCGTCATACGGACCCGGCTTCACATCCACAGGACTTCCGCTCCCGGTACCATCAGAGCTGACGTAGCTAAGTCCGGACTGGATGCTCTCCACTCTGATCATATAAATATTCTTCCCCTCAAACTGGTTCTTGAGCCTGTCCTTGTCCACGTTGACAGTGACAAGGGCCATCTTGCGCTGCATCGTGAGCTGGAGCTTATGGTCAGTTGGAATATCACCTTTAGAGCCGCAGACATATTCACCGGTCATAAAATCCGCTTTCGCGAAATTTTTTGCCGCTTCCGTCGAACCGCTTGACCGGCTCTGGTCGGTCGGGAGATCGAAACCGTCCTTTGAAGAAGCCGGATACCAGGCCTTGTAGGTGACAGGTGCTTTCCAGACGAGATAGTCGGTGTTAGGCTTAGGAAGCCAGTTGTCTCCATCAAACCAATAAGTCACGGTCTTACTGCCATCATATACGGCAATTTCATCATTTGAGAGAAACTGGGATGGGTCCCCATCCTTTCCGTCCGGGCTGGTCTTGGTCTGCAACACCGAAGCCTCAATGCGAACCGCATCCGGGTCAGTGGTCCAGGAATATTCGGGAGCAGCGGTCTTGTCGCAGCCGGCGAGAATGGTGGCGGACGCGAGAGGTGCAAGTATGGATATTATGTTGATTTTCATATCTTTTCTCCTTTTATTCAGTGTACAACGAACTTCCTGTACCTTCTTTCCACTCAGTGGCCGAGAAGCCGCTGGCAATCACCACGTCCTTGCCCACCTTGAGGGTGAGGGTGTAGGCAGTGTTGCCATTCAACGTATAATCCTCCGCCGATACCCACTCGTAGTTCTTCCCGGCAGCCTTGAAGCTGATCTTGAGCCCGCCCTTGGTCACAGTCTGCGGCACGAGGATGCAGTCATAGACAGAAGAGCAGTTGCCCTGGGCATTCTCAGCCGCAGTCCAACCCACGTTGTAAGGCTTGATATCGGAAGCCGCAGTGCCGGGTGTGACAGTGAATGAAGTGAACCCGCTAGCGCCCTTGAGCTTGAAATCACGTGCCGTGCCGGAAACAACCACATCGCTGATGATGTCCTGAGCCGGAACCCCGGAAACGTTGAACTCCGTACCGAGCTTGAACGTGACCGTAAAACGGGTCAACAGGTGCGTGAAAGCAAACAAAAGCTTGCCGTCCTTATTGAGCAGCTCGTTGACCTTTTTCTTGCCAGAAGCCCAACCCAGATAATCTGAACTGCAGTCATCCTTGCTCTGCTCGGTCTGCACCTCAAGGCTGGGGCATTTATTCTCATCGTTGATATTGTCAACCGATACCAAACTTTCAAGGCCGGCAGACGGGGCGACGGCATAGACCAGCACCGTCGCATCGGATTTGCTCCAGAGAAGCATCTTGTCCGATGTCCAGCTGCCCTCACCCTTTTTGAAAACGGTGTTGGAGTAGGTGTATTTGCTTGTAGGGTTGTTGCTGTCTTCCACGAGAAGGTCGAATTCCGTGAGCTTATCCGTGGTGTAGCTGCCCTTGGTGGTGGCCACTTCCGGAGCGACACGGATGACATGATCCGCCGGGAAATTGCCCTCCGCAGGGCTCTGCCCGGCCTGCTGCTTGCTGCATCCTACCCCCCCCAAGAGGGTGAGCAGGAGTGCGACAGAGACCGGAATTATGGTTGCTTTGTGTGTCATTTTCCTAAGTGTTTTTCTTCGATTCCACTATAATTCGCATTGTCTTTGCCCCCCCCGATTTTATAAAGGTCTGAAATCTTGTCGACATTGTACCAGCAGTTAGTGAAAGTGCAAGTTCCAATATCGTCTTTTCCTATCGCAGCACCTACTCTTTCTTTATTGGCATCCACACCCTCTTCTTTCACGACAGTCCCGTCGAAGCCACAGTTCTCGAATGAGCAGGAGCCGTATAACCATCCTGCTATACCTCCACCATATTCATCACCATTGCCCTTCGCGACAGTGACGGCTCCTGTCATAGTGCAGTTCTTGGCAGAGCGTGCATAACCTTGTTTATCAACACCGAAAACCCCGAACAAGCCTCCGACACTATAGCCTTTAACTGAAGCATCTACTGTGCAATCCGTCACATCTAATTTATCATAAATCACCCCCAAAAGACCAGCGGTCTGATATGTCCCGACAATTTCACTGGAAGAGACTGAACATTTTGAGAGTTCCAAGTCTGCCGACTCGGCACAAATCCCACCAGCAGCGCCTGTACTCGTCACTTTGACTTTCGCCTTGCAATTGCTGATTGTTGAGTTCGTAATGGTACCGACAAGGCCACCGCAAGCACCACTCGCAGTCACATTGCCGCTGACCTCAACTCCGGAAATATCAACAAAATACGCAACCCCACATAGAATTCCTGATTTTTGATTTTCGTTCAGGACATTTGCACCGGAGATTCTCAAATCCTTGATATAGGTCTTAGCCTTAGGGCTACTATAATAAGACCTATTAACAAGACCAAAAAGTCCTAAAGGCTGTATGTTATCATTTCCTTTCTTTTCAGCGACAACTTTCAGCCCATAAATCGTATGATTGCCCCCATCAAAATTTCCTTCGAACAGTCTCTCTTCCCAATTTGATTCATCAATTTGTTCATATCCCCCTATCGGAGTCCAAGGTTTGTCGGCAAGGGCGAGGTCTTTTGTGAGCTTGAAATACTTGCCGTTGTAGCTTTCGCCTGCTTTCACCTGCTGCGCCAGATAGGCGAGCTGGGCGGCGCTTTCAATACGTATAGGGTCAGCTTCCGAATCTCCAAGGGGATTTGTCGAATCACCGGTACTGAAAGCCGTGACGGTCGTCCCGTCCCAGACATCAGCGTTCGGATCGACCTCAGCTTCGCCGCCGCCAGGAAGATTGCCCGAATCAGTCCAATTGCCGACGGTGATGCCGTCCTTCACGAGCTCGATCTTGTCCTTGCCGAGGCGCATCTTCATCTCGTAGGCGGAACCCACCTTGAGGCCTCCGGAGACAAGTCCGGATGAAGGTACGACGTAGTTGAGGACAGTGCCCTCCGACATCTTGACTTGCAGCATCTTGGCATTAGGTTGCTGCCCGTCGCCAGGGCAGAATATGCCTTCCCACTTGAGGTCAGAGACCTCATGGAGCTTTATATCCAGACTTGTCGCATCGACAGCTTTACCTGGTCCGTCAGTCTTTGTGATATCGCAGACAACCTTGGAAACCGTACCGAGAAGCACAGCCTCGTCGACGGTCACATCGGAGCCGAACTGGTTGCCCTTCTCGAAGTTGAAGGTGAGTTTCACAAGACGGTGGGAGAAGGAGATCAGGATCTTACCGTCTTTGAAATCATCGTTCTTGGTTTTATCCGGGATGAAATCACCTTTAGGCCAGCTCACCAAGTCCGCAAGCAGAGTGCCGCCGGTCTGGTCGGAAGGAATGGAGAACTCGACCTTGGTCGGATCAGTCTGCCCTTCCACATACGGGGCGTAGGCATAAATCGGGACAGTGGTCGTGGAGTCCTTCCAGAGCATTTGCCTCTCAGGTGTCCAATCTGTTCCCTCCCCTTTGGTCCACTTCACATTGGAGCCACTATATTTGTTTCCATTGCCGTAGTCTATGAAAAGACCGAGGCTCGTACCGGCATATTCACTTCCGCTAGCGCGGGTCTGAAGTTCACCAGCATTGGCTGCAATGCGCACCACCCCGTCCTCCGGGAAACCGGTCGGCGAGCCCGTAGTCGCCATCTTGTTGCACCCGGCCGCCAGCGCAAGTGCAAGGGCTGCGCCGCAGATGATCGGCGCCGCAAATATGTTAGTTTTGTGTATCATCTCATTTAACTGTTACTTCGATCCCGTTGTAATCACTTTCACTGCCGGATTCCCACCCATTTAAAGCTCTGTAAGTCTGATTGTCTATCGTGCACACACAGTTTTCGAAAGTCACACTGCTTTTGTCTGCTCCGATGGCAATTCCTGTATTGGAAACGTTATCACCATCCTTCTTAATCGAGCCTTCAAACTGACATTTTACGAACTTTCCATTGCTATCATATAAATTGCCTACAAGACCTCCGCAGGAGTTCTTAGAGACGGTAACGCTCCCTTTCATGGTGCATTTAGAGAATTCGTGAGCTCCATTACCAAACCAACCGCAAAGGCCTCCGACACATTCAGATCCCTTCACTGAAGCATTGGCAGAACAATCTTTGACAGTGCTTTTATTAGAAGTTTGCACGTGACCGACAATTCCTCCGACATAATCATAACCGACAATTTCGCCCGAAAGGAAATGACAATTGGAAACGGTGCTACCCGAAATGTTGCCGGCCAGTCCTCCGACATTACCACTGTTGTTACCAGTACCGCTCACATTGACGATTGCAGTGCAGTTCTCCATCGTAGAGTTATCAAGGTCACCCACGATCCCCCCTGCATAACTACCGCTTGTCTTTACCGACCCGGAACAAATCTTTATGTTTTTGATACTTCCAGAATAAATATAACCAAAGAGTCCGGCATACCAATCATCTGTTTCCACCTTCAAGCCGAAAATTTCGTGATTGTTTCCGTCAAAATTCCCTTTGAACGGTTTACTGTTTCCTGCTCCAATCGGAGTCCATTTTTTACCAGCAAGATTAAGGTCATCGGTGAGTTTGAAGTACGTGTTTTCGTATTTTTCACCCTTATCCACCTGCTCGGAGAGATAGGCGAGCTGGGCGCAGTTGCTGATGAGAATCGGCTTGTCTTCGGCATCGCCAAGAGTATTGCCTTCAGCATCTTGAGTGGCGAAGGCAGTGGTGGTCTTCCCGTCCCAGGTGTCAACCGGGTCGGTCTCGCCTTCATGCAGGTGGTCTCCGGTCGCCCACTCTTTCACCGTGACATTGCCGACCTTGACGGTATTCTTGCCGACATAGAGATCGAAGGTGTAGGCATAGCCAGCCTTGAGTTCCGGAACGCCCTTGACCTCAAGTAGTTCCGGATTTTGATTTTTAGAGTCTGATATCTGAAGATAGATAAACCTCAGATTATCTTGTTTGTTTTTATTCTCACAAACGATTCCGGAATAAGTATAGCCAACGGTACCAGCACTGAAGGTCGCATCCGTTATAACATTTCCGCCAGCATCCTGGACAAGAGGTTTCGCCACCATGTAGTTCCTGTCACTGCTGCCCCAAGTGCTGCCTTGGCCTATTGTGACAAAATTGATCTTGTGGACATCCTTGTCATACTGGTCCAGATAGCCAGCGATCTTGACTTTCACAAGGGCGTTTTGACGCCACAACTCGGTGGACAAGGTGCGGTCCTTCGGAATTTCAGGCATATTCCAACTCATATACATATCATCCGCCAAGGCCATTTTTTCTATAGTGGACTGGTCAGCAGGAAGTGTGCTGTAGCCCGCAGGATATTCCAATTGAAACCAAAGTTTGCTCTTATCCCACTTGAGGTACTCGCTGGAGTTTTCCGGAGCCCAAGTGCCGTTCTGGAGCTTGTAGACCACAGTCTTGCCGGCGTTGGTGACGGCAATGCGGTCTCCTTTGTTGAATGTTTTCTGAGCTTCGGAATCACCGAGCGGATTGCTCCTGGTGAGCGCACCCACTGCGGCCTCGATGCGGACGGCATCAGGGTCGGAGAGGAAGCCCGGCATCTCTGTCTTGTTGCAGGCGGCGAGCACAACGAGCGCAAGCGCCGCCAATGAATATTTCAGTTTTCTCATGGCTTAGTCTGTTTCAAGATCATTGCTTCCACCGTCCACCCAAGGGATCGCGGTGATGCCGTCCTTGCTCATGATGACCTCATCCTTGCCTACAGTAAGAGGGAGGGTGTAGGCCTGGCCGCCCATAAAGGAGAAAGACGATCCGTTTTTCGTCAGCGTGGCAGTGTATGTGTATGGTTTGCCGCCACAGACGAAATTCACAGTAAAATTGTTCATCCGCTGCGGTATCACTATGCACTCGAAGACAGCGATGCAGTTCTTGGTTTTGTCTGCTGCCTTAGTCCAGACAGACTGATAAGCCTGGATTTCGCTCGCAGTGCCAGCTGTGTTCAAAGAGCCATAACCAACCTGGGCTGTCGGTTTGAATCCGTTTATCTTCAGTTCACTTATAGGATTATTCTCCGGGACACCGTTATGGTTGAGCTCAGTACCGAGGGTGAGCTGAACCTTGAGGAGGGAGAGGGCATGTTCGAATTCAAATGCAAGCTTCCCGTCCTCGAAATAATTCTCATTTGACGGAGTGATGTCATTGCTCATGCCCCGTCCTGCCCAGAGAAGGTCGGAAGCATTACTTTCGGCTGTCTGAACTTCCTCTACGGTGAACTCGAAGATCTCACCGGTCTCTGTCAGAGCCACATCCCGTTTCGGGAGCGGTGGGGCCACGGCAAGGAACTTGAATCCCTTGTCCTTCCCTTCCCAGAGCATCGTGCGGGCAGGTTCCCATTCACCGGAGGAGTTCTTGGTGAACTTGGTGTTGGTGTAGGAGTATCTGGAGTTCTCGCTATGGATGAAGAGGTCGAACTCATTGAGGTTCTCCGTGGTGTAGGAGCCCCTGGTCTGAGGGGTGACCTCAGGGGCAACCCTCACGACAGGATCAAAAGGCGGCTCCGGGGCGGAGGCCTTGTTGCATCCGATGGCGGCTGCGGCAAGGGCTGCCATAATGAATATAGAAACGTTGATTCTCATGATTGGTCCTGTGTTAGATTAGTCAAGAGCCTCGCCACCTTTAATGGTCTCGCCATCGACCCAGTTATTGATCTTCACATCGCCAAGGTCGATCTGGTTACGTCCAACGATGAGGTTGATAGTCGTCCTCTTGCCGGCCTCGAACTTAAAGTCCGTGCCGTGTGTGTAAGTGTAGTCATCGCTGGTGCCTTCGCTCTTCACTGTGATCACAATGGTGTTGACACCACTCTGAGGGATGAATATTGACTCAAATCTCTCGGTTTTATCATCTTTGAAGACACACGGAATAGCAAGCACGGACTCGCGGTCGGAACCTGCTGTCACCGTTTTGGTCAAGTAGTTGACCTTGGCTGTGGTGGCAACGTTCTTGAATTCGACTTTCTCGACTTCCTTTCCCGTGTTATCCCACTGGTTACGGAAAGTTAGTTTGACCACAACCATGGCCATAGCATGATCGAAGGTGAGGGGAACAGGATTGTTGTCCGCGACCTTTCCGGAGAACTCAGTGGCAATAAGGAGGTCACTGGATTCTTGATCAGCGACATTCAAGGTGTAGTCCGCAGCGGTGAGATCCGCGACTGACGAGGCATCCTTAGGATAGACTCCAATAAAGAAATGCTCATCGACCATGTTCTTCCAAAGCATCTGAGGGGTAGCCACCCATTTACCTTCTGCGCCAAGCTTGTTGATGGAGTTGTCCACCACTCTGACAGCAGCGGCTGGGGCCTCGGCCTTGTCTCCCGTCCAGGCATAGACGCTGATCTCATCACCGACCTCGAAGACCTGCTCACCGGAAGCGTTCGTGGTGACACGTGACATCCCACCAATGTTGGTGGAGACTGTGATGTACTCAGGCTTCTGAGACTCACTGCGTTCCTTGTTACAGCTTGGCAAAGCCATTGCCACGGCTCCCACGAGAGCAAGATAAAGAATTGTCTTTTTCATGTTGTTTGTGTTTTATTTTAATTACTAATATTCGTCCGGGTTCAGGATCTCTCCGTTGACCATCCATCCTTCGGTCCACTGGTTGATCTTGTAAGGGTTGACTATCATCGTCGGGCTCATGCTGAGATATTCAATCATCAGGATGTACTTCCCTGACGGATCCATCGGTGGGGCCATGATGGTGCCTTTCAGCACTTCCCCATCGGCCAGGGTCATGGTGAGATAGATGATGGTGGAGATGCTTCCGCTGATTGTCGGCATGAGGCGCATGACCGGGGTGACGATCGAGCCTCCGCTCTCCTTTCCTTCCGGGAGTTCGATGGAGCGGTTGTCTTCCTTGGTTGGAAGACCATAGGTACCGTCCTCACCTTTGATTGCCGGGTAAACCCCCACCGCGTTCGCGTAAAGGGTTGCTTTTAGGGTTGAGCCGGCTGGGGCGCCTGTCATCTGGATTGTCAGTTCCGACAGGACTCTGCGAATCTCGGATTTGACAATTTTGCTTTTATCCTTCTCTACTGTAACTTCCGCCACACCGTAAAAGGCGTGAGCCGGGGACGAAGCCGGGGCTTTCAGTCCGAACATCAGACTCTCCATGTCAGTGGCCCTTGTAGGCTCGGTCCAAGTGAACGGGTCCCGAAGGTTGGCCGCTGTCACTAAAAGGTAGTGGCCAGCAGCAAGGTGATAGCGCTGCAAGGCGAGCTGGGCTGCACTTGAATATTCATAGCCCTTGACAAGGCTTCCATCGTCATTGAAAATCCAGAGTTTGGTGTCGCCAATTGTCGTCCCTTCCGCATCACTCTCATCCGCGAAGTCCAAGGCCACGCTGACGCTGCAGTCCTCATCGGTGTGGAAAGTCTTGCAGCACGACTGAATCGACAGTGCCACCGCGGCAGCCGCAGCAAGGGCAGCCATTTTATTTATGAATATGCCGGTTCGGTTTGTCATCTTCTCATCTGTTTGGTGTTCTTCCATTCATCTGTCACACTATTCTCTTCTGCTATGCTTTTCTTCCTTTCATCTGTCACACTATTCCTTCGCGACACAGCTTCGTCCTTTGCCAAATCTCCAGCCCAGTCTGAAGCCGCTCTCCCAAAGCATGTTCGAGTTGTGCTGATGCTCAGGCATACTATCTATTTTTCCACCCAAGAGGTAGGTAAGTCCTGAGAAGACAGAGACTTCGAGTCGTTTGCCCATGAGCCTACGAATCTGGGCGCGGGCTCCGGCTCCGAAATTCCATCCGCTCACGTCATCGCGAACTGTCTCGCCTGTGGCGATGAGTTTGAGATCAGTGCTAGTACCGATTGCCGAGAGGGCCGGAGAGATCTCCAATGCCCATGGGCAATCCTTGTCGCTGGTGAAGAAAGCGAGGACATTTACGTTAAACCCAGCATCTATCTTGAGAAACGAAACTGAGCTTTTAAGTTCAGAGTAGTTCCAGCCTGTCATGTTGATGACTGGGGCATTGTAGCGTGTCCAGTCGGAGCCGAGCCAATAGCCTCTCTCCACGCAGCAGTCTCTTGCTGCGAGGTTCGTACGACCAGCGGTCAGAGAGATCTCAGCTGAGGTGACAGCCGAGAATCTGTGTCCCAAATAAGCGCCAGCTCCCCATCCGGCCCTTGCCTTGTCGGAACCGAAAGAGGAAAATGTACAGAAACCAAAAGGAACTTCTCCGCTGATGCCTGCGTACCAGCTTTGTTGAGGGAAACGGTTGCTGACCTCTTGCGCAGGAACCGCAAGGAGAGACATTAGGAATGCCGTGCAGCAAAGGAAAAAACTTCTCATCAATCTTTTGTTAAATGTTGGTTCAATCTGTCAGCCACCTGCATGACCGACACCGACGGTAGTGGGTACCGACGGTGTTCGATTCTATCAACGTGGCAAAATTAGTCACATAATTCGACCCACACAAATTTTACGGATGTCCTTTTGTTCCTCTAACGCGAAATGCCCTAGAAATCGTGTTCCTTTAACGCGAAGTGGTGTTCCTCTAACGCGAGGCGACGAAGCTATGTGACTATTTATAAATTACTTACCTTCACCATGCGTTATTGCGACTTTTTGCATCAGATTTCTGCATTTTGCAAGGATTTTACGTCTCGGACTCAATGGCAAAAGTACAGGCTTTTCATGGGAATGAGCCTTCCATGCGCTTCGGATAGGTTTTGACGTGAAGACATTCCGTAAATCCCCACCTACATCATCACGAGTGGGCCGCTCAGTGGCCTGCCTCAGCTTGTACCCTGACCTGAGGCCTCAAGGCATAAGGATACGGGTTGACATTCCTGTGCCGGAGGTAATAATCAAGGTGGGTGTGATTTGTAAATCATTATTAATAAATAGTTTAGCTACCAGTCTTTGGCAGTTTAACACCCAAGGCAAGGCGCTAACTATATGATAATTAATGCATTATACACCACTCGTTGACACTAAGCATGTTGCGTTTGGCCATAGAGTGATGATACTAATTCTCATGAAAATGAAGCGATTTACCTTGCGTTTGCAGCCGTTGTTTGGAGGGTATGGCGGCCCTTTACCCGGCTATGGCGCGCTTCGCGCGCCATAGCCGAGAACATTGCAACCGCAGTTTTTTTCTTTACAATTAATTAGCGTTTATTATGGTAACGTTTACACTAAACTCTTCGTAAATGTTGCAAATATATGAAAAAACGTTTTATCTTTGCCGAAAACCTACACAATATGAAGCCAAACACTGTTATTTTAGTCGGGATTCTCTTCATGCTATCCCTTTCCTGTCAAAAGAATGACAAGCAACTTATCACACAACCGCTTGAACAAAACGAAGGATTAAGACAAATACCCGTCGAAGAAGCACTGGCGACACTGAATGAATTTCTTCAGGCAAACAAAGGTGACCTTCTGGAAACAAAATCGGGAAGACCTAGGGAAATCGTTTCGGTGTCCCCATACTATGGGAGTCATAAAGGAGCCCAAACGGAAACACGGGCCGTAAATGAGTCCGTGGACAGCATTCCTAACGCATATTTGGTAAATTTCGGAGACGGAGAGGGTTTCGCGGTCCTTGGAGCCAACACTGCGGTAGCAGAGATTGTCGCGTTGACTGAAAACGGGCAAATAGAGGATGACTTGACCGTAATCTTTCGCGACATTCATGAAAGTTACGAGAATAACGACCCTGACGATCAGCAAATTGACACTGTCGGATATTATTGTGTGGAAGATGATGACTTTTATTCAGCAGCGGCCACAAACGCTGAGTTCGTTTCTGAATGTATCCGATCAGCGGTTGACTGCCGTTTCGAAATGGGTGATGATGAAGGAGGTCTGAACAGTCCGCCTCTAACCATAAAAGAACCGTTACTTAATATCTCATGGGGGCAAGAAGACCCTTATAACAAGTACTGCAATCGCAGAAATCTTGCGGGCAAACAAAAGTCTGCCTTTACAGGTTGTTCAGCAACGGCCATGGCGATGATTGTAGCACATAACGAATACCCACAAACTCTAATCATAAATGGAGAAACCCTTGATTGGGTAGGAATGAAGAAAAAGACTCTTGCTAGGGATTTGACCAGCAAGGGCAAAGATGATGCCGCACGCTTGATCGGTAGCATTTATAATTTTGTGAATAAGATTGCACAACCAGAATTCACACTGATAACACCGGAACAGATCAAAAAACGGATGCAGGGATTCGGTTATACTAATGTTGAGAAGCACTGCGCATCAGATTTCACTTATTCAATGAAAAAGGCCACAAGTGCCATGCTTGCGGACAACAAGCCTGTGTTTATCTCAGCAATCCCTAAAAATTGGAAATATGGGCATTCGTGGGTAATAGATGGTGCAAAATATTCCTCGACACGATCTAACACCTACTTACTTCACTTCAATTTCGGATGGGAAGGATTGTCAAACGGCTACTTCTCGACGTCCTGCCTTAATCCGTCAAAGGCCGAAGAATACGATGACCACTCCAATAAATCCTCCAAAAGTTATGCTTACAGCTGGCATTTCAGGTTGATCACTTATGATGTCCCTACTGATCACTGCACGGGAACGATTGACTACATGTATTAATTCTTAATGCTATGAAATGGACTTTGTATTTTATCATATGTATCACGTTGTTATCCTGTGGCAAAGGAATATATCATATTCAATTGGACAGGAATTTCATTGAAGTGGATCATCGGGCACACCTGTTCACCATCAATTCAGACGAAGACATAACTGGAATCGGTTTCGATTATTCAGCTTCCGATTATGATTTGCAAGACAAGTATTATAAAAGGGAAATTAATGGGACGCACCATCAGTACAAATGTGATTGGATTATGATAACTATCGATTACTCTGATCCCTATCATTTTAATGTGACTTTAAATGAAAACACCTCTTCAAAAAGCAGGAAAGCGTTTGTGCGTGCAACACGTCTTGCAGGTGCGGACACCTTACTTATCGTTCAAAAAGGGAAACCCGCTCCGCGAAAATGATTGATAGAGAAGAGGCTGATGTCTTACGGAGGATTTGTTGAGGAGATTTCGGGGGAGGGTAAAGCCATGGCGGCCTACGCTCTTCGCGCGCCCTATCCGGGTAAAGGGTCACCATGGCTTTACCGTCTCCGAAAATGAGAGGGTTAATCCTTGTACTCTATGACGGTATTCTCGTGGATGAAGCTTTTGAACCTGTCCACAGTAATATATTTAATCTGCCATCCTGTCTTCAGATACAGTGTCTTGAGAGATTCCATCCGGCACGACAGAGGCATACTTTCCTTGCCGCTTCCTATGGCGGTCTTGCTGACATCCAATGTGGTCATCTGATTATAGCCACAATCCAGTAAACTTAACGAGGCAAACTTACTTAGATCCAGTTCTTTGAGTTGATTACTTTGGCACCGCAACTCCTCCAAAGCAGGGCTGTCACCGAAATTGATGCTACTTATAGTATTATAATTACAGTTCAAGTAAGTCAAAGCCGGATTCTTACTTATGTCCAGACTGGTCAACTTGTTGGTAGCACAGTTCAGATAGTCCAACGCGACATTTCTGCTGACATCAAGTTCCGTCAACTCATTGTCGCAACAAATCAAAGTTTTCAGAGCGGTGTTATTGCTGACATCCAGCCGCTCCATCTTATTAGATTCACAATTCAGATACTCAAGTGCCGTCTGCTTGCTGAGATCCAATTCTTTCGTAGCGGTCGCTGAACAATCCAACCATGTAAGGGTTGTTGGGACCTTGCTGAGATCAAGGACCAGATTGTAGTTTGCGCTGATGCTCAATTTCTTAAGCGCTGTGTTATGACTCAAATCCAACGACGTGATTTCATCGCCCCAACAATTCAAACTTGTGAGCGATGTAAAATACTCTATTCCCTTGAGTGACTTTATAAATTTGATGCCCACATTAAATTCCACATCCTTGTCCTTGTAATATTCATTCCAAGCCTTTGCATCCTTTGCTGTAAGGATGCCATCACCGTCCATGTCCACCAACTTTCCCCCTTCAGCGTTTTCCAAACTGAGAAGTGCGTTTTTGAAATTCGTGTCAGGAATGTAAAGTTCCCCATCATCAGTATCCACATCCAGAACGGTCATCGGTGTCATCACAGATCTTTTTATCTCGATGGCAGGCGTCTTTTTCTCCAAGGACTTTCCGCTTGTAAAATTCATGGTGACGGTCAAGCCGTTTTCATATTTGCGATAAGGCAGGGCTATCCAGAACTCAATCTCATCCTCGCATGGAATAAGTTCGACACCTTCAGCGCAGTCCAGTTTGACATAGTCTTTCGAGCTGCCTTCCACAAACGTCACCTCAGGGGTACCTGAATACGAGCATTTCACAAGCGCTTCTCCGCTCAGGCGCTCGTTGTTGTTGCCTTTAATTATGATGTCCTTGACTTTATAATACCACTTAGGGCTTTTCAGTTTGATGTTGATAATCCCGAACAGATTCTTGAACGCCAGTTTGTTGTCAGCCTTGTTTGAGGACACGGCCACCATCGGGAACGCCCCCGGTGCAAAAGAATTGGTCGTATATTTCTGGACATCTGGTATAGGAACCTCCAACACATGAACCGGTTCCGATGAGATATTTTCTCTCTCAAAATGGCTGTAGGCGACATTCGCGTACGGGTACCACGCGATGTTGGCATCAAAGGTGGTTTCATTACCTGCATTGAAACTCTCGTCATCGACAGGCACTAACGTTGTGGTGGTCTTCCCGCTGAAGCCCTCTTTGACGACATACACATCATAGACGTTTTGACCTCTAAAGATCGAGACCTTGTCCCCTTCGCTCCACAGAACTTTTTTGCCATCCACCGTGACCGTCTTGGTGGCCGGCTCTTCATCCGACTCCGAACCAGGCATCACAGCATAAAATTCCTCCGGAGCATTGTCTTTAATCTCCATGCCTTTCTCGCACGACGACATCGCAGCCAAGCAGGCCGCTAAAACTAAAAATCTTAGGTAAAATGATTTTTTCATAATAGGTTATATTAAATAGTTACCTCATACCAGCCTTGCTCTTCATCCTGACGAATAGATTCTGTCCATGTGAAACAAGTCTCTGTCATCATCTCAATTACATTCACGACCGGAGTCTCATAGTGTTCGTTCTTTACCCCCCCATTGCATATTCATTAATTATTAATTACTTAGCAAATATAGGAATAAATTCTTAAAGTTACAAATACAAACAACATTTCCCCACATTTCCGAAAATGTAGGGAAATATAGAACTCGATAGTTAGATAAACTTCGGGAAAAATGAAAATAATAGAGACTCTCCCAAAATCACGAGACTCGGAGCGAAGCGACCGAAGGGGTTTGGGGAATCCTTTCCCCATGCCCCTCAGGGGCTGTCACGAAGTGACTGGGGGTTGAATGAAAAGAGCACGCAGTGCGAAGCGCAGGTCGCCAGAGTCCCCTCCGGCTCGGTGGATCCAAACGAATTTGAACCCAATATATTCCTAAAATCTATCTGACGCTAAAAGCAAACACGCAGTGGCTGGTGTAAGTCTCGCCAGGACGAAGAACCGCTGACGGCCACTCCGGCTTGTTCGGGGTGTCAGGGTACTTCTGGGACTCAAGGCAGATAGCGGTGCGGTGGCCATAGACAACGCCCTTCTTGCCAGTTACGGTGCCGTCAAGGAAGTTGCCGGCATAGACCTGCACACCAGGTTCGTTGGTATATTCCTTAAGAACAATTCCAGTCTCCGGGCAATAGACCTCGGCAGCCAGAACGGTGTCGTCACCCTTGGTGTCAAGAACCCAGTTGTGGTCGAAACCATGCCCGTTGCGAACCTGCTCACTGTCAGAGTCGATGTCATCGCCAATCCGTTTCATCTTCCTGAAATCGAACGGAGTTCCCTCAACGGAAGCAATCTCGCCCGTGGTCATGAACGTTGAGTCCACCGGAGTGAAGTACGAAGCGTTGATGTACAGAGAGTCAGCCGTAATCTGGTGATTAGCAGGATCTCCGGACAGGTTGAAGTACGAATGATTGGTCATGTTGATGATCGTCGGAGCATCGGTCGTGGCCGAGTACCAGATGTCAATCGCATTGTCCTCAGTGAGGGTGAAAGTCACGTCAGCTGTCACTTTGCCAGGGAAATTCGCGTCCCCGTCAGGAGAAACTATCTCCAGTTTAAGATGCGAAGCATCTGCCTCAAGAACATTGTAAACCTTGTACTGCCACCCGTCCGGGCCACCGTGTAAACTATGTCCATAGTTGTTCTGAGGCAATTGATACTCAACCCCATCCAAAGTAAACTTCCCATTGTGGATGCGGTTGGCGTAACGTCCGATGGTGGCACCGAAATCAGTCTTGTTGTTCTCCGGGAAATAGTCCGACACCTTGTCGAAACCAAGGACAACATCCTTGAAGTCACCATTTCTGTCCGGAACCATCACAGACACGATTCTGCCACCGAAATTGGTGATGCAGACCTCCATCCCGGACTTGTTGGTCAAAGTGTAAAGAGCGGTCTTGGCACCGTCACGCTCAGCAACGAAGTTTTCAGGATCGAGCCCCGACTTAGTGAGGGTCGGAGTCTGGGCGCAACTCATGACAAGTGCTGCCACAGCGAATGAAGCAAAAATTTTTTTCATGATAATCTATGAATATTTTAACCCACAATCGAACCATTATTAAGCACCTCCGCAGGAGTGATGAACCTCATCTTGCCATCGCCCTGCTTGGCCATTAGGATCATTCCACGGGACTCAATTCCACGGATAGTCCTTGGCTGAAGGTTGGCAAGGATGCAGATCTGCTTGCCTACCATCTCCTCCGGGGAGTAATACTCAGCGATTCCTGAGACAATCGTCCTCTTGTCGATTCCCGTGTCAATGCTGAGTTTCAACAACTTGTCAGTCTTAGGCACACGCTCAGCAGCAAGTACAGTGGCCGTGCGGATGTCCATCTTCTCGAAGTCCTCGAAGCTACACTCTACCTTCTGAGGAAGGACCTTCTTTGCTGCCTCAGCCCTCTCAGCGGCTTCTCTCTCGGCACGGATAGCATCAAGGCGCGCAAGCTGGGCGTTGATGGCATCATCCTCGACCTTGGCAAACAGCAACTCAGCAGTGCCAATCTCGTGGCCTACAGGTATAATGTCTTCATTACCAAGGACATCCCAACTCAAGCAAACGCATTTCCCCACCCCTGGACAATTCGTGCGATCCTCTGGGCTCGGAGCAGCTGCGGAGACAGTGTGAAGGGCTGCGCATTCTCCAGCCTTGTAGGTGTTGACGGTCTCCTGCTCCCCCTTGCGATGGTCGATGCCAGCGCAAAGGCAGACTCCAAGCATCTTGCGAAGCTTCTCGGCAGCGAACGGAGTGAAAGGCTCAAAAGCAATCGCAAGATCAGCGCAAATCTGAAGGCTGACATTGAGGATTGTGGCACAACGCTCCATGTCTGTCTTGGCTACCTTCCAAGGCTCTGTGTCGGAAATGTACTTGTTGCCCACACGGGCGATCGACATGGCATCCTTCAGAGCCTCACGGAAATGGAATCCATCGAGGTTCCTCTCAAGCGAAGCCTTGAGCGCAGGAATCTCCGCAAGCGCAGCCTTGTCAACTTCCTGAAGTTCTCCGCGCGCTGGAACCTTTCCACCGAAATACTTGTGAGTCAACACAATAGCGCGATTCACAAAATTACCGAATATGGCGACCAACTCACTATTGTTACGTGTCTGGAAGTCTTTCCAGCTGAAATCGTTGTCCTTGGTCTCTGGTGCGTTGGCCGTGAGGACGTACCTCATGACATCCTGCTTGCCCGGGAACTGCTCCAAATACTCATGAGCCCAGACAGCCCAGTTGCGAGACGTGGAGATCTTGTCGCCCTCAAGGTTGAGGAACTCGTTGGCCGGCACATTGTCAGGAAGGATGTAGCCGTCACCGTAAGCCTTGAGCATAGACGGGAACACGATGCAGTGGAACACGATGTTGTCCTTGCCGATGAAATGCACAAGACGGGTGTCCTCGCTCTTCCACCACTTCTCCCAAGACTGCGGAAGAAGCTCCTGAGTGTTGGAAATATACCCGATCGGAGCATCGAACCAGACATAGAGTACCTTCCCCTCGGCTCCCTCCACTGGGACAGGCACGCCCCAGTCAAGATCGCGGCTCACGGCGCGAGGCTGAAGTCCACCGTCAATCCAGCTCTTGCACTGGCCATAGACATTGCTCCTCCACTCCTTGTGCTGTTCTAGGATCCACTCACGAAGCCACGGCTCGTACCGATCTAGAGGAAGATACCAGTGAGTAGTTTTCTTCTTAATAGGCTCAGTACCACTGAGTTTTGACCTAGGATTGATCAGTTCCTCCGGACTCAACGTGCTGCCGCACTTCTCGCACTGGTCACCATACGCGTCAGGATTGCCGCACTTAGGGCAGGTACCCATGATGTAACGGTCAGCGAGAAACTGCTTGGCTTCCGGATCGTAGTACTGTTCAGACTCCTTGGAGATAAATTTGCCCTCATCGTACAACTTGCGGAAGAACTCGGAAGCGTTCTTCTCGTGCACCGGTGAAGTCGTGCGTCCATAGATGTCGAAATTGATTCCCAGACCCGTGAACGAATCCTTTATGAGTTTGTGGTAACGGTCAACTATGTCCTGAGGAGTGCAACCCTCCTTGCGGGCCTTGATGGTGATCGGAACTCCGTGCTCATCGCTTCCGCAGACATAAAGCACATCTTCTCCCCTCATCCTGAGGTACCTAACATAAATGTCTGCAGGCACATATACCCCAGCCAGATGGCCAATGTGGACCGGTCCGTTGGCATAAGGCAACGCACAGGTCACAAGTGTTCTCTTGAATTTCTTTTCCATATTCATGAATATTATTTTTCTCTTCCTAATCTGACTTTCACCAACTTAAGAGCCTTCTGCACCTTGAGCATCTCTTGCATGATCTCCATCACCGAGTCGGAATCCGAAGCCGATTGCGCTTCGCGAAGCCTGTCCTTCAGCCCACTGTCTTTGTTTTCTAGACGACATTGCTGAAAAACGAGTATCGCCTTAGGAACATAAATGGTCAACCACGAGCCTTTGGACATCATCGACTGGCGTAAATTCTTGATGGACAAGTCATACCTTTCGTCAGTCGAAAGCTGGGACGCAACATAGGCCACATCACGGTTCTCACTATCTAGCAGGTGCTTCACGATTTCCTCCTGTGAGTAGCCCTCATAGTAATCCTGAGAGTATTTCTCATACGCTTTCCGGAAAACAGTGTTCTCGAAGCCTGAATTGTCTTCTTCCAAAGCCTGATTGATAAAATCAAACACTGTCAGTGCGTCTTCATCTGAACCAGAGTAGAAATCGGAATCGCTTTGGAACTCCAATTTCGTGGTACCATAGGTTAGGATGAAGTTCAGGAGGTCGCGCTCTGCGGTGGCCATGATGCGGTTGTCTATCAAGGCATCCAGGCCAGTGCGCTGGACGGGTGCTTCTGAGGCTTCGGCAGGCCTAACCACCATGTTGTCAGTGGCTTCGGCAGGCTCAGCCACCGGAGCGACATCGGTGGCTGAGCCTGTCGAAGCCACCAGATTTTGACGCCTTTCCCGCTCACGGTCAGCGGCCTTCTTCTCCTCAATGAGCCTCTTGGAACGAGTGGCACCGATTCGTTCATCTAGGATGTCGCGTCGAATCTCAAACTTGTCACTCAAGAAATCGACATAGACAGAGCGCTTTACGGCATCAGGGATGTCAGCAATCGTGTCTGCGATGTCGTTGATCATCTCGGCCCGCTTCAATGGATCCTTGGCAGTGTCCTTCATCAGCAGCGAGGACTTGAAATCCACAAAATCCATCTCAGCACCGGCAAGGAACTCCTCAACCTCTGCCAAAGAATGTTTTCGGGAATATGAATCCGGATCATCTCCATCCGGAATCAGCACTACTTTCACGTTCATCCCCTCACGCAGAAACATGTCGATTCCACGCAGGGCAGCATGAATCCCAGCAGAGTCGCCATCGTACATGATCGTGACGTTCTGGGTAAACCTCTTTATGAGGCCTATCTGGCCTTCCGTCAACGCAGTGCCGCTGGAGGCAACCACATTGGTGATTCCGAGTTGATGCATCGAAAGGACATCCAGATAACCTTCGACAAGGTAGCACTTGTCCTTACGGGCCATCTCGTTCTTGGCGAACCAGATTCCGTAAAGAGACTTGTTCTTGACGTAGATGTCCGACTCTTTAGAATTGACATACTTTGCGTAAGGCTTTCCAGCCTCCTTTGACTTCAAAGTCCTTGCACCGAAGGCAA
>ERZ808267.74-NODE-74-length-49170-cov-6.059921_pt1 | contig 49170 bp, 39 predicted proteins | sample MGYA00521241_ERZ808267 | MGnify/ENA primary metagenome ERZ808267 (study PRJEB31516, sample SAMN03275592) | gut metagenome | biome: mammalia-associated habitat; material: feces | host: Papio cynocephalus | place: Kenya | collected 2012-07-19 ...
CTTTAATTGAAAAACTTAACGCAACAAAAAAGTTATGAAATAGAGAAATCTGTTGCAATAACTTTTGCAGAAGGAGGTATTCTATGTGATATGATTCGATGTGATTACTATCTGCGGTTAGGAGTCAAATGAGTAATTACAATCGAATAACTTTTAAAGAAAGAGTGAGAATTGAAGCTGGCATTTATGCCAAGAAATCTTTTAGTCAGATAGCTAAAGAAATTGGTAGAAGCACATCAAGTGTTACCAGAGAAGTGAAGCAGAACAGAATAATGGTCAAGACACCGTATTCTTATGGGACGGATTGTATTTATCCGCCAAGTTGTAGAAAGACAGGTCTTTGCGGAGATGAGTACTGCAGCAAGAGATGTTGGACTTGTATGGAGCATGATTGTACAGGGTATTGTGACAGGTGCGTTACACATACTTGTAAAAAAACAGAAAAGGCACCATTTGTATGCGATTCATGCAGTGAAAAGAATAAGAAAGCATGTAAGTATAACAAGTTCTATTATCTTGCGGAAAAGGCGGATGCAAAGGCGAAAAAGGTTCGTTCAGAGTCGCGTGAGGGAATAAGACTTAGTCAAGAAGAACTCCAGACATTAGATGAAATTTTGTCACCACTTATTCGTCAAGGACAGCCATTATCACATATATGTAATACACATGGTGATGAAATAAAAGTATCTGAAAGAAGTATTTACAACTATATCGATGCTGGAGAATTGACCATAAGTAACCTGGACCTTAGGCGTAAAGTAAAATATAAAAAGCGTCGAAAAAAGCAGACTGAAATAAAGTGTAACAAGTTCAATTACAGACAGGGAAGAACTTATGAAGACTTTCAAAAGTATATAGAGGAACATCCGGATGCACCTGTGGTTGAAATGGACACCGTTAGAGGACTTAGAACAAAGGAACAGGTACTTCTTACAATCATGTTTAATAGTAATTCTGTAATGCTAATGATACTGATTGAAGAAGAAGCAATGGATCCGGTAATAGAGGTATTTGATAAGCTTACAAAGGCATTAGGTGTTAAAAGATTTAGAAAGCTTTTTCCAGTGATACTTACTGATAATGGAAGATGTTTCAAAAATGCATTAGCTCTCGAATATACAAAGAGTGGTTCACCAAGGACTAAAATTTTTTATTGTGATCCACAGGCATCATGGCAGAAACCTCACATCGAAAAGAATCATGAATTTATAAGATATGTCATTCCAAAAGGTAAGACTTTTAAGGGATATACCCAGGAAGATATGACACTGATCGCAAATCATATCAACAGTACAACGAGACCAGGACTTGAATACAAAAGTCCATACGATCTTGTAGAAACTGAAGAAATGAAAAAACTGTTGGAAGTGCTTAACATGTCTCCAGTCGCCGCAGACGAGATATGTTTAAGACCAAAGTTACTTAGTAAAGAATAAGAATGAAAAGCAGATAGTTAATCATCCATAATCAATATGAAGTGGGTTGCATTAACTTTTGCAGAAGAAAATGCGAGCCGCTATTTTGGCATGTAAACAATTAAGCGTTTTTCAACAGTTTTAATCGGATTATATCACATAAAATATCAGAAAAACAGAAAATACAATGTTTAATGTATTAGAAAACCTTTTGATTTTGCACTGAGTTTTTCATTTAAGGGTAAGAATAAGGGATATAAAATCCAGACATATTTTGCATTTTGAATTGAAGATTTAACTACAGTTTGCAGCTAAACAAAGTAGGATGATGAATAGGAGGATGATGACTATGTTAGGTTCAGATGGAAGATTTTATGATAATGATTTTGATTTCGATGGAGATGGGAAGCTGAATGCGTATGAGTATTCTGTAATGGATGATGTAGTGTTCGGAAATCACGATGATGTGGATGATGTTTCCGGAGAAGAATCCGATCTGGAGCTTGACCTTGCCCTGTCAGGACTTGACTTGGATGACCTTGAGGATATGGACGAGGATGAGAGACGGGAGGCACTGGAGGACGCAGGACTTGATCCGGATGATTATGATTTTTGATTGTAAAAATGAGCTTTGTAATTATTGAATTCAGTAAGAATTTGTGCGAAAATATATAAAGAGAAAGCAGGTAAGCTATTCAACAAACTATGGGAGGAAGCTTTAGTGAAAATAGAGAAGATTAACCGGGATTTTTCTGTATGTCAGGTAAAAGATTATTCGCTTGTAAATGCAGAATCAGAATATTGCTTTATCGGGAAAACAGATGAGGAAAAATCTCTTGTATGTATTACGGATGAAGCACCGGAGAATGTGATTAATCGTGACGATGGCTGGAAAGCATTTAGGATTCAGGGTATCCTTGATTTTTCACTGATTGGGATATTGTCACGGATTACTATGCTTCTGGCAGATAATAATATTCCGATTTTTACTTTATCTACCTATAATACTGATTACGTTTTGGTAAAAAAGGAAAATTATCAAAAGGGATTGGAGATCCTTAAATCAGCAGGATATGAGATTGAAGAGTAGTATTTTTTCGTTTAATAGTAAACAAAGTGGAGGTAAAAACATGGCAACAAACAAATACGCAGGAACACAGACAGAAAAGAATTTATTGGAAGCATTCTCAGGAGAATCACAGGCAAGAAATAAGTATACATTTTTTGCATCTGTAGCGAAGAAGGAAGGATATGAGCAAATGTCCGCCTTATTCTTAAAAACCGCTGAAAATGAGAAAGAGCATGCCAAGATGTGGCTTAAGGAATTAGCGGGAATCGGTGACACCAAAGCAAATCTTGCTGTAGCTGCTGAGGGTGAAAATTATGAGTGGACTGATATGTATGATGGTTTTGCAAAAACTGCAGAGGAGGAAGGCTTTCCTGAATTGGCTGCAAAATTCAGAGCAGTAGGAGAAATCGAAAAGCATCATGAGGAGAGATACAGGGCACTCCTTAAAAATATCGAAACTGCCAGGGTTTTCGAGAAAAGCGAAGTAAAGGTATGGGAATGCCGTAACTGTGGACATATTGTAGTCGGAACGAAGGCTCCGGAAATTTGCCCGGTATGTAATCATCCGCAGAGCTATTTTGAGATACATGCAGAAAATTATTAATAAAGACATTTATAATAATTAAGTCGCATATTATGCACAAATCAAGACAACAGTGTCGATATAACCAACCAAGGAGACCGGCAATGAACATAAGAAAAATGAAAGAATGTGATATGTCAAGAGTTGCAGAGATTATTGTTTTTAATAACAGAATTAATTTCTATCCCATCTTTAAGGATGAGAAGTATTCTTTTTATGAAATGCAGGTTGTATCCCTCATTGATAAGTATTTAAAAAATGCAGATGCATTTAACAATACATATGTGTATGATGATGGCATAATCAGAGGCTTTATTCAGATAAAGGATACAGAAATCTGTAAATTGTATGTTGATCCCTGTATGCAAAGCAGCGGAATAGGACATCAATTGATTGAATTTGCCATTAATCATATGGGAGCAAATTTCCTATGGACTCTTGAGAAAAATGTACGGGCAATTTCCTTTTATAAAAAGCATGGTTTTGACTATTCAGGTAAAAAGCAATTTGAGGAAGGAACAACGGAATATTTGGTTGAATTAACCAGAATGTGAATGGTTCGATAAATGTGTATAACTATGGAGGGATAATTATATATGAGCATTATTAAAACGGTATTGGTAACTTTTTTTGCAAGTATGGGAGCAGCTGTTATGGGATTTCAGGCATTAGGTAAATAATACAGGCTGAAAAATTGCCGGTATTTTGTAAATAAGCACTATTTCAAAACAGATAGTTTATAATCATGGCTGTAAGCTCGTTTATTACAGCTTCTTTATTCTGCCCATTATTATGGAACTGGGTATCATGGACGATAGCTTCTATTGATGTCAGTAAAATGTAGGAGGTGGTATACAAATCCTTTACCTTCATTTCGGCTTTGTATGTATTAAGCATATTAATAAAGCTTTCTGTCACTTTTGCCTTATGCTTCATTTCTATGGCACGAAATTCATCTGACTGTTCAGACAGAGAGGCTATTTCACACTGAAATCGGCTTTCGTATTCGTGCCCTTTAAAAATAGATTCTATATAAGAATGAACAACAGCTTCAACAGAAAGATTATCGGGAACGTGGTCAAAGTCCACAGGAGCCAGAACCACATCATATATATCTTCAACCAATTCGGTATACAAGTCCTTTTTATTTTTAAAATACGAGTAAAATGTACCAATGGATACACCTGCTTCTTTAACAATTTCGTTGGAACTGGTTGAATGGTATCCTTTTTCGGACATAAGCTTAAGAGCAGCGGCTTTGATACGCTGCTTTTTTTCTATGCTTCTTAACTGCTTTGGTTTACGTATAGTTACATTACTCATACTTATATTCCTTTCTGCTACAAAAAAGCATGTATACGTTAGATGAATATTGCAGCAATTCGAATTATAGCATAATTTTTTAAGAATGTGAATAACTACTCATATTCTTTCTTGACAAAAAGTTAGTTTTAACTTACTATAGAACATGAGCAGTAACTCATATTACAGGAGGCGGATTATGTATATAGAAGTAAAGAATTTAAAAAAAAGCTACGGAGAAGGAGGAAGCTACGTTCAGGTATTAAAAGGGATTGATTTGTCGGTAGAAAAAGGTGTTATGTGTGTAATTCAGGGAACCAGCGGTTCGGGGAAGTCAACCCTGCTTAATTGTATCGGAGGTCTTGATACTGTGGATCAGGGTTCAATAGTCATTGATGGAAAGGAGATTGTTGGAAAAAACAATCATGAGCTTTCTGAGTACAGAAGAGAAAATCTTGGATTTATTTTTCAGTTTTACAATCTTGTACCTAATCTGACCGTGAGAGAGAACATAAAGGTTTGCGAATATCTGACAGATAATCCTATGGATATTGATGAACTTCTGGAGATTCTGGGACTGACCGGACATCAGAACAAATTTCCTTCACAACTGTCAGGAGGTCAGCAGCAACGCTGTGCCATAGCAAGAGCTCTGGTAAAGAATCCCAAGCTGCTGCTTTGTGATGAACCTACAGGAGCATTGGACTCCAGGACATCTAAGGACATATTGGTATTGCTGGAAAAGATAAATGAAAAATACGGAACTACAATGCTGATTGTTACCCATAACAATGCTATAAAAAATATGGTTCATCATGTCATCATAATGAAGGATGGAGTTATTAAGGAAAACTATTCTAACAAAACCAGGGTTTCAGCTATGGAATTAGAAGATTTGTAGAAAACGGAGGCAACAATGAAGAGCTTAAATAAGAGATTGGCACGGGATTTTAAAGCAAATCTGGGAAGATATTGCGCACTTGCAATTATGATTATCCTGGGAATATATGTTGTAGTAAGTGTGGCGGGTATGTCTGAGATTACAATACAGGGAAGCAGGATTTATAATGATGAATGTAATCTTCAGGATGGACAATTTACTACATTTATTCCCATGACTGAAAATCAGATACAGGAGCTGGAGAACAGATATGGTGATATTGAAGAAGAATTCTATTTTGATATTGAAGCAGAGGATAAGGTTCTGAGAATATTCAAATCAAGAAGCAGGATTAATACCCTTAAGCTGTGTGAGGGTAATAAGGCCTCGGAGAATAATGAAATTGTAATAATGAATTTGTTTGCCGACAGAAACCGGATAAAGGTGGGTGATGAGATAATTATCGGTGGAAGGCATATGATTGTTTCGGGAACCGGCTGTGTGCCGGATTATAATCTGCCGGTTAAAAATTTTACCGATATGACAGCAGATCCCGAGACGTTTGGCGTTGCCTTTGTTTCGGATGTGACATTTGATGAGCTTGCCAAGATAAATGAGGCATCCGGCATGGTTTATACTTATGCATATTCCTTAAGGGAAGGTGTAGACCATCAGGATTTGAAGGAAGAAATTAGTGAACTCACAAAGATAGAAAACTTCTATGATAATGCTGACAATCCGCGAATTGCCAGTGATGCCGCCAGTGATGTTATATTGAAGAAGTATATAAGCATGGTGGCAGGCGCACTTCTGGTAATGCTCTTTGCCTTTGTTATATCTGTGTTCGTAGTTCACCAGATAAATGAAGAAAGCAGTGTAATCGGGACCTTATACGCAATGGGAATCAGACAAAATACACTTATTGCTCATTATATTATTTTGCCGGTGCTGGTTACTTTTTTTGCCGGGATAATCGGAATGGTACTGGGCTTTAGTAAAATCGGAGTTGATTTCCAGATGCAGGACAGCTATATGTATTACAGCATTCCACAGATGAAAAAAATATATCCGGCATATATAATAGCTTATTGTATTGTGGTTCCACCACTTATAGCTGCTGCTGTAAATATTCTGGCCATTAGAAAAAAACTGTCCGGAACAGCTTTATCACTGATAAAAAATGAACAGGAGAGCCTTATCGGGAGAACCGGTAAAAAAAGTAATGAGAAAGATTCACATTTTTTAAGAAGCTTTGCATTAAAGCAATTCAGCAGAGAAAAAAGAAGTGTCATTACTGTTTTAGCAGGAATGTTTCTGTCTCTTCTGATTTTTATGATTGGCTTAAATTGCTTTGTATTATGCAATAATGTGAAAAAGAATAATATAAATGATATTAATTATGAAAATATGTATCTTTTGAAGTATCCTGTGGAAAAAGTACCGGAGGACTCGGAAAGCTTTTTTATCAAAAATCTGTCGGTAAACTACCTGGATTATTCATTGGATGTGAATATTATTGGAATCGGGGAAAATAGCAGCTTTTATCCGTTTGAAACAAAAAAGAACAAGAAAGATATTGTAATAGCATCCTCCACAGCAGAAAAATACAATCTGAAAATAGGAGATACAATGATTCTGGATGATACTGCTAATAGTGTAAAGTATGCCTTTGTGGTAGTGGATATCGTTCCATATTCAATCGGATTGACTGCATACATGGATATAAACGAGATGCGCCGGCTGTTCGATGTGCCGGAGGATTATTACAATATGCTTTTATCGGACAAGGAGCTTAATTTAGATAAGGAAGGAGTTTTATCTGTAACCAAGAGAAGTGAAGTGATAAATGCAGCGGGTATATTTGTTGATCAGATGATGCCGTTAATTATTATACTTATAACAGTATCGGTTATCATATTTATTGCAGTTACTTATCTCATGTCCGGGGTTATGATTGACCGTTCAAGATTTAGCATTTCACTGGTTAAAATATTTGGATACAGAATGAGAGAAATCAGAAGGGTGTATCAGAATGGAAATTATCTGGTAGTGCTTTTAGGATCGATCATTATGCTTCCGATTGCCAAAGTTATAGCGGATAAGCTTTATCCGTTTATGATTGCCAATACAGCCATGGGAATGGACCTGGAATTTGAATGGTATATTTACCCTGGGATTCTTGCAGGCATAATGCTGATATATTACATAATTAGCGTGGTGTTATCAGGAAAAATTTATAAAATAGTACCTGCTGAGGTGCTGAAAAACAGAGAGTAGTATATAAAATGTGCAAATTGAGTATAAGGCATCTATATTGCTTATAAAACCGGTGGGAGGATGAAAAACCGTTGCAGGTTCAAATCTTCCCATCGGTTTTTTAATATTTTTTTAATATGTAATTAAAAACTCTTGACATTGTAGTTAGTTCAGACTAACATAATATGCGAACAAAAAGTTAAAAACATTCGCATATAAAGGAGGAAGCAGGATGCTTATTGAAGGAAAGAAACTGGTAAAAAGATATGGAAAAGGTGAAGCTGCTGTATTTGCCCTGGATCATGCTGATTTTGGTATAGAAAAAGGCGAGATAGTTGTAATCCTGGGACCAAGTGGAAGTGGTAAAAGTACGTTACTGAATATAATCGGGGGACTTGACAGGGCAACAGAAGGGAGCATAACTGTTGAAGGAAAAAAACTGGAAAAAATGTCAGATAAGGAATTGGAAGCTTACAGGAGGGAAAAATTGGGATTTGTTTTTCAATCCTATAATCTGACACCGGATTTAACCCTCAGGGAAAATATTGAGATGACAGCAGAGCTGGTAAAGGAGCCGCTTGATATTGATGAGCTTATTGATAATCTGGGATTAAAAAAATATAAGGGACATTTTCCAAAGGAATTGTCAGGAGGACAGCAGCAGAGAGTGGCAATTGCAAGAGCCATGGTGAAAAAACCGGATATTCTTCTTTGTGATGAGCCTACGGGAGCTCTTGATACAAAATCATCAAGGGATGTTTTGAAATATGTGGAAAAAATGAATGATACATATGGCACAACTGTGGTTATTATTACTCATAATCTTGATATTGCAAGCATGGCTGACAGAGTAATAAAAATTACAGATGGAAAAGTAGTGTCAAATGTAAAAAATACCGTGAGAAATAAAGCAGAGGAGATGAAGCTGTAATATGACAATTAATAAAAGAGCTGTACGCAGCATAAGGAACAATCTTGCATTTTATATAATAAGCATAATTCTTACAATGCTTACCTCCATGATTATTGTAGCAGCGGTATCTACCGGAAATACTCTGACAAGGATAGTTGACGATTTTGTTACGGAATATAAGGCAGAGGATGCCCAGTTCGTTACATATAAACCTTTGCCGGACAATGATATATCTAAACTTGAGCAGGATTACGATGTGACTATTGAGTATAGCAGATATAAGGATGTAAATATAGAAAATGGCGACCTTAAGGGAACCACTATCCGTATATTTGATATGCCGGAAAAACTTAACCTGTGCCAAATACGGAATGGGAGTGTACCACAAAATGGAGAAGCACTTATAACCCAGGATTTTGCTGATGTACATGGTATAAAGGTCGGAGACCGGATTTTGACTGATTTCTTTTCGTATACTATATCAGCGTATGCGACCAAAGCGGATTATATATATATGCTGAAAAATCTAACAGGATATATTGACAATGAAAAATTTGCCGTAATGGTGGTAAATCACCAGGATTATGCAGAGATTGCCGAAGAGGAGGCAGGTTACTATTCCATAAAATACAATAGAGACAATTCCAAAGAGGTCAGGGAAAAGATAAATAAGGATTATATGGTGGCAAGCTATCTTGCAGCTACAACAAATTCAAGAATTTCCATGCCGGTAAATGAGGGGGCTGCTGTCAGGAATATGGCTTTGATGTTTGCACCTGCCATGTTTATAATAATCTTGACCCTTATTGTTATGGTGCTTGGAAGAAATGTAAAAAATGAACAGTTCCTTCTTGGTACATTTCTTGCATTGGGATTTTCAAAGAAACAGATTGTAGGCCACTATATCAGATATGGACTGATTCCGGCAATAATCGGAAGTGTACTGGGTATATTGGGCTCTGTACCTGTTACTAAAGCACTTAGTCATTTTTATATAGAGTATGATTTTGAAAAACTTGTATACACAGTGACATACAGTGCTCCTTCAATTATAATTGCACTTGTCGTTCCTGCTGTTTTGTATAGTATTGCTATCGCAATACAGGTGTCACGCTTGCTTAGAAAGACTCCGGTTGAACTCTTAAGAAATACACAAAGGGATAGCAAGGCTATTGGGATTATGAAGAACAGACAGATAAAAACCCGGACTAAAATGCGGGTGAGAAGTATTATCGGACATCCGGGAAGAAGTATTGTAACCATTGTGGGAGTAGCCGTTGCTTCATTTTGCATTATTGCGGGTATGATTATAAATGATAGTATGAAATATCTGTTAAATGATGGTCTTACCAGTTCGGTAAAGTACGAATATTTATACAGGCTGAACACATTGTCCCGGGGAACACCGGATAAAGGAGAGGCATTATTCCAGAATTATTACGAAGTAGAAAATAGTACTGTGCAGCTTTCGGTACAGGGGATTGAGGCTAATTCAAAATATTTTCCTGATAAGACGGAGAATGGAAAAAAAATTGATCTTAACAAATACTATCTGACTACTGCAGCAGCTAATACCTATGGAGTAAAAACCGGAGATGAGCTTACATTTTACAATATAGCCGACCTTAGTGAACACAGGGTGGAAATAAGTGGTGTTGTTGAAGATAATACACATTGCTATATGTACACATCCCGGAGTAATGCAGCAGAGCTTGCAGGACTCAGTGAAAATTTATATAATTGCATTATAAGTGATGTAAGGCTTAATCTTGATGAGAACATTGTGAACGGTGAGATGAAGATGACATCTGCAGCAGACAATATGGATAATTTGATGAAGCCCATGAAGGTAGTCATAGCTTTGATAGAGATTGTTGGAATTGTGCTGGGTGTGTTTGTATTATATTTAATCATTAATATGATTATGGGCGAGATGAAAAGCAATATATCCGTTATGAAGGTTCTTGGCTTCACGAAAAGTGAAATATCTGACAGGATTTTGAATGTTAACGGAATTCTTCTGCTCATAGGATTTATTATAGGAATCCCGGCGGCGTATGGGTTTGTTAAAGTGGGATACAGAGACACAATTGAAGATTACGGAATGTTGCTGACACCGGTGCTGACTTTAAAAACATTGATTTTCGGATTTATACTTACATGGGTAACATATGAGCTTTCACTGCTTCTTCAGAAAAGGAAAATATCAAGGATTGACATGGTGGAGGCATTAAAGGAAAATAACAGAAATGAATAAAATTACTTAATGGAGGCTGTAGATGGCAAAACGGGTGTTTTCGGAGGAAGAGAGAGCAGAATATAAGGAAAAAATGCTGGCAGCAGGATTTGATTTACTGAAACAATATGGAATGACGCATATGTCGGTGGCCAGGATTACAAAGGCTGCCGGTATAGGTGTCAGTACATTTTATAATTTTTTCCCCTCAAAGGAGGCCTATGTATATGATGTAATACAATATAGAAGAAAAATAATTCCCAAGTTAATGCAAATGGCTCTTAACGGAAAGGATAAAGCAGGTCCTTCGGAAGTGCGGACATACCTGAAATTTATGATTGACGAAAATTACAGTGTATTTCCAAGCCTTACCCCGGAGGATGAAAAACGATTGTTAGAGATTATTCCGGAACAGGTAAGGCCTGATCTTATGCGTGAAACACAGATAGGAATGAAATTCCTTCAATGGATGGAAGGAGTACGCCCTGATGTGAATATTGCTCTGGTGGCTAACCTGGTGAAGTTATATGTGCTTGGTGCGGAGGGAAGAGATATTTTTCATGGAATTTCATATGAGGATACAATGGAACGTATGAGGGATGTAATTTTGTACGAGATTTTCGGAAAGACAGAGTAAAGGGTGACACAATCAGATTTTCAACGTAAGAAGGATTTGTATTTTTGGTTTAGTGGGATATGTCTGGTATTGTTATTGTTGTTTTAAAGATGCATTTAATATATAATATCTGTGTAGACATAAAAAGAAAAGAATATAAATCCTTTTGCTATGTTTATTGCCGGGCTCCTGCCCGGAACACTTTTTTAAAAAAGTACAAAGGTAAGGGGGATTGCCATGGAGTCACAGAAAAATACGGAACTGCCGGAAAAGAAGAAGATTGTGCGTGGACCGAGAAGTAATCAGAAGCTTAAAATAATGTATCTCATGAAAATACTTCTGGAAGAGACTGATGAATTCCATGATATTACACTGAATGAGATTGTAGACAAATTAAAGTCATATAATGTTACGGCTGAGCGTAAGAGCCTGTACGATGATATTGAAAACCTGAGATGCTATGGGCTTGATATAGTTGGAAGCCAGTATAACCGCAGCTTCCATTACAAGGTAGTCAGCAGGCAGTTTCAGTTTGTGGAGCTTAAGCTTTTGGTTGATGCTGTTCAGTCGGCAAGATTTATTACAAAGAAAAAATCCGATGAGCTGATTAAAAAGATAGAGGGCTTTACAAGCAGGTATGAGGCTAAAAAGCTTGACAGACAGGTAAATGTAAACGGAAGGGTAAAAACCATGAATGAACGTATCTACTACAGTGTAGATGCCGTTCATGAAGCCCTGTACGGCGAAAAACAGATTAAATTCCAGTATTTTTCATGGAATGTCGATAAGAAAATGGAGCTTAAGCATGATGGCAGATTCTACAGTGCCAGTCCATGGGCATTGTGCTGGGATGATGAAAAATACTATATGATTGCATATGATAATACAGATAACAAAATTAAGCATTTTCGTGCCGATAAGATGGTTAATGTCACTGTCACAGACGAGAAGCGACTTGGAGAAGGTGAATTTTCGAGGATAGACATGTCCGAATATACTAACAGACTTTTCGGCATGTTTGACGGACAAACGGAAACAGTAATTCTTCTGTGCGAAAATGAAGCTGCTAATATTATTATTGACAGATTTGGAATGGATGTACCCATAATAAAAACAGATTCAGGGCATTTTAAGGCAATGGTAAAGGTTTCGGTAAGCAAGTTATTTCTCAGCTGGGTCATGGCAATTCCGGGAATCAGGATAATTTCACCTGATAGTACTGTTGACATGATGAAACAGGAAATAATCAGACTGCAAAAAATGTATTTCTAATGTATGGGGGGACGGATATGATTACAATGATGATAGTGTATGTGATAAAGCTTATGCTGCTACCGGTATATATAATATTCTGGCTTATTTTACTTCCCTTCAAATTTCTTTTCATTCCTCCGGGAATGGGAAAAAGAGAGCGTATGAGTCTGTCCGGCACCATTGGCTGGTGCCTGCTTTTTAACGATTTGTTTGGCGGAAGAAAGGGAAGATAGGCGACAGAACAGCTGTATGGAGGATAATGACTATGCGGGAAATAACCGTTTCGGATTTGATGAAGATGCAAAAGGGTGAATATGTGCTTATAGATGTAAGGGATGAGGATAGTGCCCGCTATGGTTTAATCCCGGGAGCAATTAATATTCCGGCCGTTAAATGGGAAGAAAATCCCGGCATACAATTAGAACGTATTGATAAAAACAAAAAATTGATTATATATTGTAACAGAGGCGAAAAATCTCTGGAGATTGGGAATTTAATAGAACAACGGAGAGATAATTGCTATAGCCTTAAAGGTGGATATTATGCATATCTGGCATCGTGTGCATATGATATTCAGGAGGATGATATCAGACTGGAGAAGGCTGAGAAAAGTATACAGAAAAAATTTCATAAGCAGCTTTTTTCACCCTTTGCAAAGGCTTGCAAGGTATATAATCTTATAAGTGAGGGCGACCACATTGCAGTATGTATATCCGGTGGAAAGGATTCAATGCTGATGGCAAAGCTTTTTCAGGAAATAAAAAGACACAGACAGGTTAATTTTGAACTTACGTTTCTTGTTATGGATCCGGGATATAACAAAGAAAATCGTGCATTAATTGAAAGTAATGCCCAAAGACTTGGTATTCCTATAACCATATTTGAAAGTGATATTTTTGATTCGGTGGATACAGTGGAGAAAAGTCCATGCTATCTCTGTGCAAGAATGAGAAGAGGACATTTGTACAGCAAGGCCCGGGAAATGGGCTGCAACAAGATTGCCCTCGGACATCATTATGATGATGTAATAGAGACAATCCTTATGGGAATGCTTTATGGCGGCCAGATTCAGACAATGATGCCGAAGCTTCACAGCACCAATTTTGCAGGAATGGAGCTGATAAGACCCATGTACCTCATCAGGGAGGAAGATATCTGTAAATGGAGAGACTACAACGGTCTGCATTTTCTTCAATGTGCATGCCACTTTACAGAAACCTGCAGCACCTGCCATGAGGATGGAACGACCTCATCAAAACGTCTTGAAACAAAAAAACTGATTGCTTCATTAAAAGAGACAAATCCCTTTGTGGAAAAGAATATTTTTAAAAGTGTGGAAAATGTAAATCTGGATACAGTAATCGCCTATAAACAAAAGGGACTCAGACATAATTTTCTGGATGAATATTAAGAGAGAAAAAAAGAACAAAACAGTGAAAAAAGTAAAATGCATATTCCTATTTCTGATTTTATCAGGATTTATTTCGGGCAGTATTTTCTTATATGTAAGATATGTAAGGTCTGATAAAAATTCGCAGGATTATTCTGCTGTGGAATTGCCGGAAAATGGACCGGAAGACATTAGCAGTATAGATGTTCCCCCTTACAATGGTGAGGCCTGGGTAGAATTAAATAATGGTATGCCCTTGTTTTCTGCTGATGAGATGACAGAAAATAGCTTTGAAAGTTACAGTGAGCTGGATGAACTTGGAAGATGTGGTACCGCATATGCCAATATCTGTCCTCAGATAATGCCCCGGGAGGAAAGGGGAAAAATAGGCCACATAAAGCCCAGTGGCTGGAAACAGGCAAAATATGAAGGTATAATTGATTCAGTGCCACCGTATCTCTACAATAGATGCCATCTGATTGCCTTTTGCCTTGCAGGAGAAAATGCTAATGAGAAGAATCTTATTACGGGAACAAGGTATATGAATGTAAATGGCATGCTGCCATGGGAAGAAAAGGTGGCAAGGTATGTGGACAATACAAAAAATCATGTGTTGTACAGGGTTACCCCGGATTTCCGTGACAAGGAACTGGTTGCAAGGGGGGTCTATATTGAAGCATATTCAGTGGAGGATAGAGGAACCGGTATATGTTTTTTTGTATATTGCTATAATCTTCAGCCGGGAGTGATAATTGATTATAAAACAGGGGAAAGTAGTCTGAAAAGAGATTAGCATACCTCAAAAAAAGGGAAAAAATATACGGATTTTATAATATCCGAAACATTACAGATAAGTATTGTACTAAATTAAGTTCATTGCACAAAACTGTTGACACCTGGCATTGATAAGTAGTACACTTTTAACGTAAACAACAGTAGGTGGATTCTATGGAATTCACTGTTGATAATATTATAATTTTTACCAAAAGGAGGTAAATTTTCATGGCAGACGCATGGAGAGGCTTTGTAAAAGACGGTCATTGGGATGTAGATGTCAATGTACGTAACTTCATTCAGAGAAACTACACTCAGTATGATGGTGATGAGAGCTTTTTGGAGGGGGCAACCGAGGCTACAGATAAGCTTTGGGGCAGACTTCAGGAGTTACAGAAGGAAGAGCGTGAGCATGATGGTGTATTAGAGTGTGAGACAGAGGTTGTATCAAGTCTTACATCATATGGCCCAGGCTACATTGATGAGTCTATGAAGGATCTTGAGCAGATCGTTGGTCTTCAGACAGACAAGCCTTTAAAGAGAGCATTTATGCCTTATGGTGGTATCAAGATGGCAGAGGAAGCTGCAAGCACTTACGGCTACCAGGTTAATCCTGAGTTCCATAAGATTTTTACTGATTACCATAAGACACATAACCAGGCAGTATTTGACGCTTACACAGATGAGATGAAGGTTGCACGTCATACTCATATCGTAACTGGTCTTCCTGATACTTATGGACGTGGACGTATCGTAGGTGACTACAGAAGAGTTGCACTGTATGGTATTGACTTCCTTATTGAGAAGAAGAAGGAAGATAAGAAAAACTGTGGTAACGGTACTATGACAGAGGAAGTTATCCGTCTTAGAGAAGAAATTGCTGAGCAGATTAAGGCTCTTCAGGGAATGAAGGAAATGGCTAAGATTTATGGCTATGACATTTCAGGTCCTGCAACAAATGCCAAGGAAGCTGTTCAGTGGTTATACTTTGGATATCTTGCAGCAATCAAGACCCAGAATGGTGCAGCTATGTCAGTTGGACGTATCTCAACTTTCCTGGATATTTATATTGAGAGAGACCTTAAGGAAGGTACTCTTACTGAGAAGGAAGCTCAGGAGCTTATCGATCATATGACAATGAAATTCCGTATGGTTAAATTTGCTCGTATTCCTTCATACAACCAGTTATTCTCAGGTGATCCTGTATGGGCTACTCTTGAGGTTGGTGGTATCGGAATGGATGGCCGTCATATGGTTACTAAGAACGACTATCGTTTCCTTCATACACTTGAGAATATGGGACCAAGCCCAGAGCCAAACTTAACAGTTCTTTACTCTAGCGATCTCCCAGCTAACTTCAAGAAGTATGCAGCTAAGATTTCCGTTACTACATCTTCCATCCAGTATGAGAATGATGATGTTATGAAGCCTATCTGGGGCGATGACTACAGCATATGCTGCTGTGTATCTGCTACTCAGACCGGTAAGGAGATTCAGTTCTTCGGAGCTCGTGCTAACCTTGCTAAGTGCCTTCTTTACGCTATCAATGGTGGTAAGGATGAGAAGCATCTTGACAAGAATGGTAAGCATATGCAATGTGGACCTGAGCTTGCACCTATTACTTCAGAATATCTTGACTTTGACGAGGTAATGCACAAGTATGACCTTATGCTTGACTGGTGTGCAGCTTTATATGTAAATATACTTAACCTTATCCACTATATGCATGATAAGTATTACTACGAAGCAGCAGAGATGGCATTGATTGATACTGACGTAAGAAGAACATTCGCAACAGGTATTGCAGGTCTTTCTCATGTAGCTGACTCACTTTCAGCTATCAAGTATGCTAAAGTTAAGGTTATCCGTGACGACCAGGGCTGTGCTGTTGACTTTAAGACAGAGGGCGAGTTCCCTAAGTATGGTAATGATGATCCTAGAGCAGATGAATTTGCTGTATGGCTTCTTAAGACCTTTATCGAGAAGATTAAGAAGAACAAGACTTACAGAGATTCTGAGCCTACAACATCAATCCTTACTATTACTTCTAACGTAGTATATGGTAAGGCAACAGGTGCCCTTCCTGATGGAAGAGAGGCATATAAGCCATTTGCTCCGGGTGCTTCACCTTCATATGGTGCTGAGCAGAGTGGATTACTTGCATCACTTAACTCTGTAGCTAAGCTGCCTTATGAGTATGCCCTTGATGGTATTTCTAATACTCAGACAATGGCTCCTTCAGCTCTTGGCCATGACCTTGACGAGCAGAAGAATACTCTTGCAGGAGTTCTTGATGGATACTTTGACCGTGGTGCACATCACCTTAATGTTAATGTATTCGGTACAGAGAAGCTGTTAGATGCACAGGCACATCCGGAGAAGCCTGAGTATGCAAACTTCACTATCCGTGTTTCCGGTTATGCTGTTAAGTTTATCAGCCTTACTAAGGAGCAGCAGGATGATGTTATCGCAAGAACCTGCCATAAGAGTCTTTAATTCTGACAGGCTGTTAACATAATTGATGTTTATTGGGTCGGGCAGTATTGTCCGACCCTTTTTTGTTAATACTAATAGAAATTTTCAAATTAACCACTGTAGCTGCCATATGGCAGAGAATGGAGAAATATAACTATGATCAAAGGCAGAATTCATTCATTGGAATCTTTTGGTGCGGTAGACGGACCGGGTATTCGTTATCTTATTTTTCTTAAGGGGTGCAATATGCGTTGCCAGTACTGTCATAACGTGGATACCTGGAATCCTGAAACTGATAATTTGCAAACAGCAGATGAGCTTTTGGATAAAGCGGAACGTTTCCGCAGCTACTGGGGGAAAGAAGGTGGAATAACCGTTAGTGGGGGAGAGGCCTTGTTACAGATTGACTTTCTGATAGAGCTGTTTAAAAAGGCTCATGAGAGAGGCATAAATACCAATCTTGACACCTCAGCCCAGCCATTTACAAGAGAAGAGCCTTTCTTCTCCAAGTTTAATGAGCTTTTAAAATATACTGATCTTGTGATGCTTGATATAAAGCATATTAATGATGCGGAGCATAAGAAACTTACCGGTCATACCAATAAAAATATTCTTGATTGTGCCAGATATCTTTCTGAACAGGGAATTCCGATGTGGATTCGCCATGTTCTTGTGCCCGGAGTTACAGATAATGATGAATACCTTAGACAGACCCGTGAATTTATAGATACCCTTGACACTGTTAAAAAGGTAGAGGTGCTCCCTTATCATACATTAGGTGAATATAAATGGAAGGAACTTGGTATTCCTTATAAGCTTCAGGGAGTAGAACCACCTTCAAAGGATAGAATTGAAAATGCAAAGAAAATTCTTGAATTCTCAAAATAGCAGGATTGATATAATCCATATAAAGTGATAGATAGCTCGTTTTGATTTAAGAGAAAAACAGCCTTCAGGTAACAGATGTTATCCGAAGGCTGTTTTTAATCACACCGGTTTTTATGGTCTTTGTCCCAGACCACCTTCAAGTGTAAGGGTTTCTCCGGTCATAAATTTAAAATCAGGGGATGCAAGCTGTACGCATACGCGACCGATTTCAGATTCCACATTTCCATAATGCCCCATAGGTGGCATCTTAACATTTGCTTTAAATGCATCAGGATAAGCCTTTTCAAAGTTTTCTAACTGAGCTGTCCAGGCAAGAGGGCAGACGACATTTACATTAATTCCGTCCGGTCCCCATTCTGTGGCTGCTACTCTTGTAAGTCCACGGATTCCTTCCTTTGCTGAAGCATAAGCACACTGACCAAAGTTACCGAACAGCCCTGCACCGGAGGCAAAATTGATTACTGCTCCCCTGGTTTCCCTGAGATACGGATAACAGGCCTTCATATAGTAAAAGGTGGCATATAAACCTGAATAGATGGCAAGATCAAATTGCTGGGTTGTGTGGTCTGCCAGAGTAACCCCTGAAGCAGATGCCTGTGCATTGTTAATAAGTACATCAATTCTGCCAAAAGCATCAACAGTCTGCTTTACAACATTGTTAACAATTCCCTCATTGTCTGCACCTGCACTTATGTCTCCCTGTATAGCAAGTACCTTTATTCCATACTTTTCCTCAAGCTCGGCTTTTGCGTCCTGAAGCTTCTTAACGTTACGTCCGGTTAGTACAAGGTTTGCCCCCTCCTTGGCATATGCAGTAGCAATACCATATCCTATGGAACCACAGCTTCCGTCTGCAAGGATTGCTCTGCCACCGCCGGTTATTATGGCTGTTTTGCCGGATAAAAATCCCATATTTATCGCCCCTTTCCCAATTAAGTACTTATATTATACTACCCATATTTAATATTTCCAAGACAACTTTTGCGACAACTTTTATCATTTAAAGTTTACCTTGTTAAAAAAATGGGGATATGTTAATATTAACCGGAATATTTAATAACAAACTTGTTTTTTTGCATACATACCTATAACTTTCTGGATTTTAAGAATTTATGTACTTCGTTTATGTTTTGTTAAGTAATCTGAAAGTGATAAGAAAGCTGTAGATTGTAATGCAGTAAAGGAGCATTTATGGAGCTTTATATAGCCTTTAGCACATTTATATTTGTTGTACTCACAACAGTTACAATTTATTCTATATTTATGAAAACGGTTCCCCACATGAAGGAGGTAAAACCGGATAAATATGAGGAAAAGATAAGAAATGCTGTACAATATAGTACAAGGGTGCCGGAAGAAAAAAATCTTGAGCAGCTAAAGGGAAGACTTAGGAACAATATTGCTGTTCCTACAATTACTGTTACATTTGATGTATTTGCTGTAATAGGATATATCAATATGTTAAAAAATGATGATATAAGCTTTGCATACATGATTGCAGCATTGGTAACAGCCGGATTGCTTAGCAGCATATGTATAGGAAAAAGTATAAAAAAGGGAAAGGTGCTGAAAAACGGAGAAAACTTTATAATGACTCCGGGTGTAATACTGGAATATACCGGAATATCTGTGCCTACCGGTACCGGCTCTAAAAGTATTAAGGCATACAGAGCACTTGTAGGCTTCATAAATTCAGACGGAAGGCCTGTGGTTGTGAGAGATACTCTTCCTGAAAATATTTTTAATAATGCCGTACAAAACAGACATTGTATGGTTGCCTTGTACAAGGGAAAACCTGCCACAGTGATTAGTGAATGAGATGATAATTTGAGAATGTGAGGATGACATGCTTATAAAACAAAGAGATAAAACAAAAAAATAAAAATATTGACTAAACCAATAATAAGTGGTTAAATTATGTAGTGGCAATGTTGCAGGATTAGTACATCGGTAGTACGCCAGCTTCCCAAGCTGGATAGGCGGGTTCGACTCCCGTATCCTGCTTTTTGTTTTGTAAAAAAATACAGAATCAGCGGTATATATAATTCTTGACCTTTATATTATTATGCTGTAAGCTTTATCCATAGCATATAACAAGTAGTTATGGGGGTACATATTATGAAGATAAAAAAATTACAAAAAGTGATAGTATTGGCGTCATGTATGATGTGCTTTCTTTTGTTGCCAGCCTGCGATTCAAAGAAGGGACAGGATTCGGCTAAGGATGGTAAATCAGGTGGGTCGGGGCTTGTGAAAACCATAGCATCCGATGATACTACCGGGCAACAGGATACAGTGAGTACAGTGAGTACAGAGGCAATCTTAACGGAAAACACGGAAAGTACAGAAAATACAGAGCACGATGCAACAGATAATGAAACCCGGACAGGAACAATAGAATATCTTGATTCCCTTCAGGGAGCAACTGAAGGCTGGGATACAAATGACTGGATTGTATGGGCAAATGATATGTATGACAGGGCGTGCACCATGGAATCTGATTATGAATTCTGTTCCATATTTCCACTCGATACAGAGAATTCAATACAGGTTAATGGAATGCCTTACTACTATTGTACAACATTTTCATCTATAGAGGAGGCAATGGCTGACTACTATTCTCTTTTCTCAAAAACAGACAGGGAAAATAAATATCACGACATAATGATGGAAGACAACGGAAAACTTTATGTTGCACCGGCTTCAAGAGGCACTGATATGATGTACAAGGGATATTCTGTAGTATCTATGGGAGATATAGGAGACAGCTCTGTGACATTCAATGTGGAGACATATTACTATGATGAGAATTATTTTGGAAATGATGATATGGAAGAGCATGTTATAACCGTAAATACCACAATCAGTTTTGTGATTGAGAATGGTATATGGAAAATTCTGGATTTTTCCCTTCCGTATTAGTAAAAACATGAATGCAGTAAAATTCCCGAATCAAGATTGCCATTATTGCTTCGGGAATTTTTATAATATCAGAATGTATTGATACTGATACTATTTTCAGTATTAATATGAAATTGATTATATGTAATAAACAAAAGAGGAATATCTCTATGGAAATGGATAAGTTAAAACCAAAACAAAGTGCATACATTAAAGCTGTCGGAGGAGAAGGGGCATTAAGACATCATCTTCTCGATATGGGACTTACACCGGGAACTGAGGTTACACTTCAAAAGATAGCTCCTATGGGTGACCCTGTCCAGATAGAGGTAAGGGGATATGAGCTTACTCTAAGACTTGATGAGACCCGCAAAATTGAGATTGAGGATATTCATGAGAAAAAGGCAGACACTTATGAAAAACAGGAAAGATACAAGGCTATTCCACACCCTTGCGTAGGGGAACCGTTGCCGGAGAAGGATTATCATGAGCATGAGGAAAATTCTATAAAAAATACGAAACTAACCTTTGCCCTGGCAGGTAATCAGAATTGCGGTAAAACCACACTTTTCAATCAGCTTACCGGAGCTAATCAGCATGTGGGTAATTTTCCAGGAGTTACTGTAGACAGAAAGGATGGAATTATTCGTAATCACCCTGAGGCAACAGTAACTGATTTACCGGGAATATATTCTCTTTCACCCTACTCAAGTGAAGAGATTGTTACAAGGGATTTTCTTATCAATTCCAAACCAAGTGGTATAATCAATATAGTTGATGCTTCTAATCTGGAGAGGAATCTCTGTCTTACCATGCAGCTTATGGAACTGGAAATCCCTATGGTTCTTGCACTTAATATGATGGACGAGGTAAGGGAAAATGGAGGAAGCATAAGAGTTAACGAGCTGGAGAATATTCTGGGTATTCCGGTTGTGCCTATTTCAGCTGCTAAGAATGAGGGAATAGATGAGCTTATTAATCATGCCATTCATATTGCCAGGTATAATGAGACACCGGGGAGAATAGATTTCTGCCGGGACAGCAGAGATGAAAAGGACCCGGTGGGAGCTGTACATCGCTGTATTCATGCGGCTGTACATATGCTGGAGCCGGAAGCAAAACAGGCAGGACTTCCTGTGAGATTTTCAGCTACCAAGCTTATAGAAAAGGATTCTTTAATTGAAGGGGAGCTGAAATTATCCCGGGAAAAGAGGCAGGCCTTTGAACAAATAGTTACTGTTATGGAGAAGGAAACCGGTTTGGACAGAGAAGCTGCAATCGCTAATATGAGATTCAGTTTCATTGAAAATATGTGTGAAAGTACAGTAGTGCGTCCTCGTGAGAGTAAGGAACATCACCGGAGTGTGGAGATAGATAAGCTCCTTACCGGAAAATATACAGCAATCCCATGCTTCATTGGAATAATGGCAATGATATTTGCTATGACGTTTAATCTGGTGGGGGCGTGGCTTTCAGATTTGATGAGCCTTGGAGTTGATAAGATTATTGAATTAATTGACCGGGGACTCACAGCAGCAGAAATTAATCCGGTGGTACATTCCCTTGTGATTGACGGAATCTGCAACGGAGTTGGAAGTGTAATAAGCTTTCTGCCAACTATTGTAACCCTGTTTTTCTTCCTTTCTATTCTTGAAGATACAGGTTATATGGCTCGGGTTGCATTTGTTATGGACAAGCTTCTTAGAAAAATAGGATTATCGGGAAGAAGCTTTGTACCTATGCTTATAGGCTTTGGATGCTCTGTTCCTGCCATTATGGCAACCAGAACCCTTTCAAGTGAAAGAGACAGGAAGATGACTATTCTGCTTACTCCTTTTATGAGCTGTAGTGCAAAGCTGCCAATATATTCCCTGATTATAAGTGCATTTTTTCCACGAAAATATCAGGCATTTGTAATGGTGGGATTATATGTATTTGGAATAATATGTGCCATAATCTATGCTATGATACTAAAGAAAACCAGATTTAAGGGTGAACCTGTGCCTTTTGTAATGGAGCTGCCTAACTACCGTATTCCGTCAGGGAAAAGTGTTGCACACCTGATATGGGAAAAAGCAAAGGGCTTTATTCAGAAAGCATTCACACTTATATTCTTAGCATCTATTGTAATATGGTTTTTGCAGACCTTTGACATAAGATTTAATGTTGCTGAATCTCCGGATAAAAGTATTCTGGCAATGATAGGAAGTATGGCTGCTCCGGTATTTTCACCACTGGGCTTCGGTGACTGGAGAGTATCTACGGCACTGATTACAGGCTTTACGGCTAAAGAAAGCGTAGTGTCAACACTTACGGTGCTCCTTGGCGGTAATACTGAAATGATAGGAACCTTATTTACACCTTTTACAGCTTTTGTATTTTTGGTTTTTACACTGCTTTATACACCGTGTGTTGCTGCCATAGCCACAGTAAAAAGAGAAATGGGTGGTGGAAAAGCTGCCATTGCCACTGTGGTGCTTCAATGCATTATTGCCTGGTGCGCAGCCTTTCTTGTACATCTGGCCGGAGTTTTATTAGGATTGGCATAAGGAGGGTAAAAGTGTATGAATATTGCAAGCGTAGCAATTATTATCATTATATCCGGGCTGACGTTATTGGGAATAAAGAAAATACATAAGAACAAGCTTATGTCAGGATGCAATGGTGATTGTACCGGTTGTGACGGAAGCTGCCACAGGTAAAATATGACAAATCAGAGTATGTTTGATTTCAAACATACTTTTTTTGTTATCCATATTATTATGCTGTCATATGGTTTGAAAGGAGATTTTATATGGATAATAAAATGTTTTGTTTTCAATGTGAGCAGACAGCGGGATGCACAGGCTGTACAGGTAGTGTAGGTGTTTGCGGAAAGGATGCCCATACTGCCGTATTGCAGGATGAACTGACAGGGGCTTTAATTTCCCTGGGAAGCAGAGCCTGGAAGAATGATTATTCCGGAAAAGAAACCTATAGACTGATTATAGAGGGCTTGTTTACAACTGTGACAAATGTAAGCTTCAATCCCATGACAATAAAAACCATGATTGACAGGGTAAGAGCTGAGAATAATCGTCTTGCGTCACAAAACGGCTTTTGGGAAAGCACGTTTGACGGAAAGGAAGAATATAATCTTGAAAATATGTGGAAGGAGCAGGAGGATATACGTTCCCTCAAGGCTCTCATATTGTTTGGCATAAGAGGAATGTCTGCTTATGCATATCACAGTCTTATGCTGGGATATTCGGATGAATATATTAACAGATTTTTTTGTGAAGCACTTATGACTTTGGAAAAGGAGAATGACCCGGAAAAATTACTGCCTTTGGTTCTTAAGGTAGGTGAGATAAATCTTAAGGCAATGGAATTGCTGGATAAGGCTAATACTGAAAGCTACGGTAAACCTTCTCCGGTAAGAGTGTCTCTTACGGTAGAAAAGGGACCGTTTATTGTGGTCAGCGGACATGATTTGAAGGATCTGGAGCTTCTGCTTAAACAGACCAGTGGTAAAGGAGTAAATGTATATACGCATGGTGAAATGCTACCGGCCCATGGGTATCCGGAGCTTAGAAAATATTCTCATTTAAAGGGAAATTTCGGAACAGCATGGCAGAATCAGCAGAAGGAATTTCAAGAATTACCGGGAGCGGTTTTATTTACCACTAACTGCCTTATGCCTCCGGCAAAAAACTATGCAGACCGGGTATTTACTACTGAAATGGTATCCTTTCCGGGTATTGTCCATATCGGAGATGATAAGGATTTTACACCTGTGATTGAAAAAGCTCTTCGCCTCGGGGGTTACAGGGAGGATAGGAAATTTACAGGAATAAATGGTGGTGAATATGTAACAACAGGTTTTGGATATTCTTCTGTCTTATCTGACAGTGAAGCGATTATTGAAAGAATAAAGAATGGAAAAATAACACATTTCTTTCTTGTAGCAGGCTGTGATGGAGCAAAACCCGGAAGGAACTATTACACAGAATTTGTAAGGAGAGTTCCTGAAACAGGCATTGTACTGACCCTGGCCTGTGGAAAATACCGTTTTAACGATCTTAATCTGGGAGATATAGAAGGAATTCCAAGGCTGATGGATATGGGACAGTGTAATGATGCTTTCGGAGCAATACAGGTGGCACTGGCTCTTGGCGAGGCGCTTGGATGCAGTGTTAATGAACTTCCATTGTCATTTGTATTATCCTGGTATGAACAAAAGGCTGTATGTATTCTGTTGACATTGCTGCATCTGGGTATAAAAAATATTAAGCTGGGTCCTTCTCTTCCGGCATTTTTATCTCAGGGCATCCTTAATTATCTTATAGAAAATTACGGAATAGGAGGAATTACAACGCCGGAAGAGGATATGGCATTTTTTCTTGGAAATGACAAAGAAGAATTATTGAAATCCTATCTTGAACGTCTTGGGAGAGGAGAAAATCTGGAAGAAGTAAGAAAAGATTTTGTAAACAAATTTGAAAATGTAGACCCGGCCATGATTATCGCAGCCGAGGAAAAGCTGATGGCTTCAGGAACACCATTTACGGAAATAAAAAATCTATGCGATATTCATGGAGCTCTTTTTCGTGGGAATATTGAGAAAAAGGAGGAAGCATATAGCAGAGTTGTCAATATTCCGGGTCATCCTCTTAATACCCTTGTAAGGGAAAATCATGCATTGGAAAAGCTTCTGGATGAATTGGATGAAAAGGGGGGGATGGCAGATACAGATGAATTGGAAAAAATAAGACAGGTGGCTTTTCATTATGCAAAAAAGGGAGATATGATATACCCAAATTTGAAAACGAAGTATGGCATATCAGGACCATCGGATGTAATGTGGACGGTTGATGACGAAATAAGAGATGAACTTTCATACCTTGCAGGTAATTCGCAGAAAAACAACCGGGGAGAACGGCTGAAAAAGGTTCTTATTCGAATCAGGGAAATGATTTACAAGGAGAATAATATTCTTTTCCCAAATTGTGCAATTCATTTTTCTACAGAGGATTGGATGCAGATATATGCAGATTCAAAGGATTACCCACTTTGCTTTGATATCGATGAAATAGTGTGGGAGAACGGCGAGAAATGGAAAAAAGAGGATAATGAATACATGGACGAAATAGTAATGCCCGGAGGACATTTGACAAAAGAGGAGCTTATAGCCATGCTTAATACTATTCCCCTGGAAATTTCCTTTGTGGATAAAAACAATATTAATAAGTTTTTTAACGAAGGACCGAAGGTATTTAAACGTCCGTCTATGGCTATTGACAGAGAGGTATTTTCGTGCCACCCACCCAAAATTGAGCCTATGGTCAGAAACATTATCGATTCTTTCAGAAATGGGCAAAGAGATTCGGTACCGGTATGGATGGAAAAACAGGGTAAAACCATGCTTGTGACGTATATGGCCGTACGGGACAGGGAAGGAAGCTATATTGGAACTCTTGAGCTTGTACAGGATATGGAAAATGCAAAGAAACATTTCCGGACACTGCATCAGGACAGAGGATAATCCCTGCTGCCCAACAGTTCAAAGTGATTATGACTGGTTTTGATCAGTCCCTCACGTTGCAGCTTTGAAAGCTCCATACTCATGGCTGAACGTCCTACGCATAAAAAATCAGCCAGCTGCTGTCTGTCATAGGGAATATCGAAGGAAAGCTTTCCCTGACGAACAGATTCTGTATAGAGGTATGAAAGAAGCTTTTCTCTTATTTTTCTCTTTCCGGTGTGGGTAATCTTATCGTTAAAGATTAGCAGCTTGCCTGCAAGGACCACAACCAGATTACGGATTACCTTATTGTGATGGGAGCAGCAGGCAAAGCAGGTGTGCAATAGATTTTTCATATTAATCCAAAGAATTGAGCTGTTGCTTTCTGCAATAACACTTATATTGAGAATTACACCGGGGCAGGCTGCGAAGGGTTCGGCAAAGCACAGCCCCGGTATAATTTTTGAAAGAATGTTCTGGTTTCCCCATATATCCTCCTGCACAACGGTAGCACTTCCGGATAAAAGCATTCCCATAAATTCGGTGGTGCTTCCGGCTAAGAGAATATATTCGCCTTTATTATATTTTTTCATATATGCACCGGTACAGTTGAGAATTTCACATATATCTCCGGAGGAAAGCCCTTTAAAAAGCTCAGATGCTTTAAGTATATCTAAATTTTCTGTTGAAATCTTTTCCATATTGCTGTTTATGATCCTATACTTTTTGTATAAGTATATCCAATATGAAATTTTATTTTCATATAATAGAACACTTCATTCCGTTAAAGTATTAAAATATCTATTGCAAAAGCATGGTCTGTTCGGTTATAATAGAGAAAGCGTGTGATAATTTTTATCATTATAATTTTGTTAAACGGAGGAGAAGACTTTTGGATAAGAAACAAATTATGCTTGGTAATCAAGCTATAGCCAGAGGTGCATATGAGGCTGGGGTAAAGGTATCTGCGGCATATCCGGGTACGCCAAGCACAGAAATCAGCGAAAATATTGTAAAGTATAAGGAAATATATGCCGAATGGTCACCAAATGAGAAAGTTGCCATGGAGGTTGCGATTGGTGCGTCCATATCCGGTGTACGTTCATTGGTTTCCATGAAGCATGTTGGAGTAAATGTAGCATCAGATCCATTGTTTACGGTATCATATATCGGTGTCAATGGAGGACTTGTTATGGTAGCTGCCGATGACCCGGGAATCTACAGCTCGCAGAATGAACAGGACAGCCGTATGGTAGCACGTTCTGCAATGGTTCCTGTGCTTGAACCCTCAGACAGTGAGGAAGCGAGAGTATTTACAAAGCTTGCTTATGAGTTTTCGGAAAAATATGATACACCTGTGATGCTTAGAACAACTACAAGACTTTCACATTCCCAGGGTGTGGTTAATCTGGAGGACAGAATAGAGGTAGAGGATAAAGCATATGAAAGAAATATGCGTAAAAATGTAATGATGCCTGCCTGTGCCATTGAGAGACATAAGTTTGTTGAGAAACGTCTGAAGGACATGGCAGAGGATGCCAATACGATGTCAATTAACAAAATGGAGATTAATGACACCACCATAGGTATTATATCCAGTGGTATTCCTTACCAATACGTTAAGGAGGTTCTTCCAAATGCATCTGTTCTTAAGCTTGGACTTGTCAATCCTCTTCCAAGAAAGCTTATTGAGGAATTTGCGTCAAGGGTTGACAAGCTTTACATTGTGGAGGAGCTGGAGCCTGTAATTGAAGAACAGGTTAAATCCTGGGGAATTAAGGCAATCGGGAAGGAAATATTTACAGTACAGGGAGAGTATAGTGCCAATATGCTCAGAAAGGCCATACTCGGACAGGAGCTTGATATTGAGCAGCCGGCACAGGTGCCTAACAGACCGCCTATCCTTTGCCCGGGATGTCCGCACAGGAGTGTATTCTCTGTGCTTAACAAATTGAAGATTCATGCTGCAGGTGATATAGGATGTTATACACTTGGAGCTGTAGCACCTCTTAATGTCATAGATACTACTGTATGTATGGGTGCAAGTATATCCACTCTTCATGGTATGGAAAAAGCAAAGGGCAGAGATTTTATAAAAAACTGGGTAGCGGTTATAGGAGATTCAACCTTCCTTCATACAGGAGTAAATTCTCTTATGAATATGGTTTATAACAAGGGAACAGGTACTGTTATCATACTTGATAATTCAACCACAGGTATGACAGGCCACCAGGATCATGCAGCCACAGGAAAAACCCTTATGGGAGAGACTACATATGCTATCAGCATATATCATTTATGCAAAGCAATGGGAATTGAGAATGTATATGAGGTAGATGCCTTTGATATTAAAGAGGTTGAAAGAATTGTTAAAGAAGAGGTTGCAAGGGAAGCAGTTTCGGTTATTATCACAAAATCACCATGTGCCCTGCTTAAATCCTATGTTCCAAAGGGTAAATGTATAGTTGATGATGAAAAGTGCAGAAAATGTGGCGCCTGTCTTATTCCGGGATGCCCTGCAATGACTAAAAAGGACGGACATGTTATAATAGACCAGACAATGTGTAACGGCTGTGGTCTTTGCATGAGCAAATGTCCGTTTGAGGCTATATCATTAAAGAAGGCAGGTGAGTAACATGACTAAGAATACAGTTAATATTATGATAGTTGGTGTAGGAGGGCAGGGTACTCTGCTTGCCAGCAGAATACTGGGAAATATTACAACCTCCTGTGGATATGATGTTAAAATCTCCGAGGTTCATGGAATGGCACAGCGTGGAGGAAGTGTTGTTACATTTGTAAGATATGGAGAAGCTGTTGCAGAACCTATAGTTGAGGAGGGTTGTGCAGATATACTTATTGCTTTTGAACGGCTAGAGGCAATGCGATATGCTCATTTTCTCAAGAAGGACGGAACAATAATTGTTAACGATCAGCGCATTGACCCTATGACAGTTGTTACAGGAGCAGCAGAGTATCCGGAAAATATAATTGAAAAATTATCCCAAAAGTATAACGTTATAGCTCTTGACGCAATGGCCGAGGCACAAAAACTTGGCAATACAAGAGTATTCAATACTATTATTCTTGGAGTAGCTGCAAGTAAGATGGAATTCTCAAAGGAAGCCTGGATAGATACAGTTAAGGCAATTGTACCACCTAAGACAGTTGAACTTAATTTAAAGGCCTTTGAAGCCGGATACAGCTTAAAATAAAAAGAGGGAAAAGATATGCCTATAACACAATATTTAGAGAGAAATGCAAGGGATTATGCCGATGAGGTCTGCCTTGTGGAAATTAATCCTGAGATTCAGGAAAAACGTAGAATTACATGGAGAGATTATGAGCTTATAGAAGCAAATCCATATTGCCATTACAGAAGAGAAATTACATGGCAGGTATTTGATGAAAAGGCCAACAGATTTGCTAATCTTCTTATATCAAGAGGAATAAAAAAAGGAGACAAAGTTGCAATTCTCCTTATGAATTGTCTTGAATGGCTGCCGATTTATTTCGGAATTCTGAAAACAGGGGCATTGGCTGTACCTCTTAATTTCAGATATGATTCTGAGGAGATAAAGTACTGCCTTAAGCTTGCGGATGTTGATGTTCTGGTATTCGGACCGGAATTCATTGGAAGAATAGAGGAGATTGCTGACGAAATTGAAAAAAACAGGCTGTTGTTTTTTGTTGGAGGAAACTGTCCTACCTTTGCAGAGGATTATGACAGGCTTACAGCTAACTGCTCAAGCAAAAGACCGGATGTGGAAATAACAGATGAGGATGATGCCGCAATATATTTTTCCTCAGGAACAACAGGGTTCCCTAAGGCTATTCTTCACAGACACAGAGCACTGATGCATTCAGCAGCCTGTGAGCAGAAACATCACCTTCAGACAAGGGAGGATGTATTTTTATGTATTCCTCCGCTTTATCACACCGGTGCAAAAATGCATTGGTTTGGAAGTCTAATATCCGGCAGTAAGGCTGTTTTGTTAAAGGGAGTTACACCAAAGACCATATTTGAGGCTGTTTCCAATGAAGGCTGTACCATAGTATGGCTTCTGGTACCTTGGGCACAGGATATTCTTCTTGCCATAGAAAAAGGAGAACTTAAGGTTGAGGATTATAAGCTGGAGCAGTGGAGACTGATGCATATTGGTGCCCAGCCTGTTCCACAAAGTCTCATAAAGCACTGGAAGGAGATATTCCCTAATCATAAGTATGATACAAACTATGGACTGAGCGAATCTATCGGTCCCGGCTGTGTTCATTTGGGATTAGAGAATATTGACAAGGTGGGTGCTATCGGAATAGCTGGCTACGGATGGGAAGTCAGTATTGTAGACGAAAATGGGCAGCCTGTACCACAGGGTGAAGTAGGGGAGCTTACTGTAAAGGGCCCTGGTGTTATGAAATGCTATTACAAAGATAAGAAAGCAACTAACGAGGTATTAAAGGGTGATTGGCTTTATACCGGTGATATGGCCATGATGGATGAAGATGGCTTTATTTTCCTGGTTGACAGAAAGAAAGATGTCATAATAAGCGGAGGCGAGAATATTTATCCTGTGCAGATAGAAAATTTCCTAAGCCGGCACCATGCGATTAAGGATGTGGCTGTAATCGGAATAGCAGATTCAAGACTGGGCGAGATAGCGGCAGCTATAATCGAGCTTAAACCGGGTATGATTGTAACTGAGGATGAAATTAATGAATTTTGCAAGGAGCTTCCAAGATATAAACGTCCAAGAAAAATTATTTTTGCGGATATTCCAAGAAATCCAACAGGAAAAATTGAAAAGCCAAAATTAAGACATATGTATAATAGTGAAGCTTTGGTAGCGGCACAAAATAATGCTTAAAACAAAGGATGCTGTATATTCTGCAGCATCCTTTAATTAATTTTACAGGTACATTAAAAATATACTAATAATACATTGGTAGTGGGTTTAATTTTTGTGAAAAAAAGGTATAATCAAACATAGTGTGACTAAAACCATAATATATTGTTATACAGGTGGTAGATATGGGTGAAAACAAGATTTTAACAGAAAAGATGAAGACTGCGGAAAGACTTAGATTGATAAGGGAACGCATGGGCTGTACCCAGGAGGTTTTTGCCAATAAGCTTAATATTTCACTTTCGGCATACAAAAAGATTGAGGGAGCAGAAAATAACGTATCTGTAAATGTTTTGAAGAAGCTTAATGAAATGAGGATATCCTCGGATTATGTCCTTTTCGGTGAAAAGGGTGACGTAGATTCTGTGTGGAGAGATATCCAGACCTGTACTGAAGAAGATAAGCTTTATCTTTGTATTATGCTGATGCTCCATTTTGTGGAGACAAAAGGTGTTGACAAGAATAATGATATGGATAATATTTATGGTATGGTGAAAAAGATTATAGCAGAAAAGTAAGGCTATGCCATTATAACCTGCAGAGATAATATTACATTATAAATTAAAAATTAAGGGGAGATTGCAATGAAAAAAATGTTCGAAAATGCCGGCATGCGTATCAAATTCGTCAGACAGGCAAGAAAAATCCAAAGGAAAGAATTGAGCGAATGTGCGGGGGTTAACGAGAAGCTTCTTGAAGACGTTGAAGAAAAAGGCAAAGGTTTCGGAGGCGATTTTCTATATAGTATATCCAGAGCACTTAATGTGGATCCAAATTATTTCATAACAGGAAAAATCCCAAAAACAATTGATGTTGATATGGAAATAGCAATCAAACTTAAACAGGCAGGAAAAATATAAAAGATGGTCTGTTGTATGATTTTTTTGTCAGACAGGCACATATTACCTTTTTTTTGTCATATCTTAATTTAAATAGATTTTTATGATGAGGTTAGTATGCCTATAAAAATAATGATAGATGCCGGCCATGGCGGATATGATAATGGAGCTGCCTATGAGGGAAGAAGAGAAAAGGATGATACATTAAAACTGGCCTTGGCAGTTGGGGGGATTCTTGCAGGGGAAGGCTATGACGTAGAATATACAAGAACAGAGGATGTGTATGATTCTCCTGTGGAAAAGGCAAGAATAGGAAATGCCAGCGGAGCAGATTATTTTGTATCTATTCACAGAAATTCCTCACCTAATGCAAACCAGTATAATGGAGTACAGACTCTTATATATGATAATTCCGGAATAAAAGCAGATATGGCGGCAAATATAAACAAAAAGCTTGAAGAAGTGGGATACAGAAATATCAATGTGCAGGAAAGACCTAACCTTGCGGTTCTTAAAAGAACAAAAATGCCGGCAATATTAGTTGAGGCGGGATTTATAAACAGTGATGTTGACAATAAACTGTTTGATACAAAATTTGATGAAACAGCACAGGCAATTGCAGATGGGATCAATGAGACAATCCGGCTGTCGGGCCTTGCCGGAAAGGGTGAAGCAGTGACGGTGGGCAATAATTATTATGGATATGAGAAAAAAAACTTCAGTGAAGAAAACCATCAGGGAGAATATCAGATACTTGTGGGGATTTTCCGGAGCTATGCGTCTGCACAATTCAACATGAATACCCTGAACAACCAGGGGTATTATGCATCCATATATGAAGCTGACGGACTGTATCAGGTAAGGGTTGGAGATTATGATAATATAGAGGAGGCTCTTATAGCCCAACGTGAACTTAGAGACAGAGGATATGAAACGCTGATAGTAAGTATGTAAATATCTATGTAAATATCCAGATAAAAAACTATTGACAAGCAGGGTGTATTATGCTACACTCTGTAGCGATGAACTGCCGTAGACAGTAGGTACCGCAAGGTGTAAGATAGTAGCGCCTACCGAGGAAAAATCGTTGAATCAGTGATGATACGTTTTACTCCCATGCTGCGAGCGTGGGAGTTTTTTCTTTCGCAATTCATTGCAGTTTCATTAGTTTTATAAGGAGGTGCATGATTTTGGCAAAGGTAGAATTAAAGCAGCCTGTAGTTGAAGAGATCAAAGAGAATATCAAAGATGCTAAATCAGTAGTATTGGTAGATTACCGTGGCCTTACAGTTGAGCAGGATACAAAGCTTCGTAAGATGCTCAGAGAAGAGGGCGTATTCTATAAGGTATATAAGAATACTATGGTAAAATTTGCAATCGATGGTACAGAGTTCGATTCACTTAAGGCAGATCTTGAAGAACCAACAGCAGTTGTTGTTTCAAAGACAGATGCGACTGCCCCAGCAAGACTTGTTGCTAAGTTTGCTAAGGACGCTCCGATTCTTGAGATGAAGGCCGGTGTCGTTGAGGGAACTTACTATGATGCTGAAGGAATCAAGGCTATTTCAGCCGTTCCGTCAAGAGACGAGCTTATTTCCAAGTTCCTTGGAAGTATTCAGTCACCTATTGCAAACTTTGCTCGTGTTATTAAGCAGATTGCTGAAGCAAAGGAAGCATAATTGTTACATTATACAAACCGATTTATTATTTAGAAAAATGGAGGAAATTTAAAATGACAACTCAGGAAATTATTGAAGTTATCAAAGGTTTATCAGTTTTAGAATTAAATGATCTTGTAAAGGCTTGCGAGGAGGAATTCGGTGTATCTGCAGCAGCAGGTGTTGTAGTTGCAGCAGCAGGTGACGGTGCAGCAGCAGCTGAGGAGAAGGATGCATTTGATGTTGAGCTTACTGAGGTTGGAGCTGAGAAGGTTAAGGTTATCAAGGTTGTTCGTGAAGCTACCGGTCTTGGACTCAAGGAAGCTAAGGACGTTGTTGATGGTGCTCCAAAGGTTATCAAGGAAGGCGCATCAAAGGATGAGGCTGAAGAGATTAAGAAGAAGCTCGAAGAAGTTGGAGCAAAGGTTACTCTTAAGTAATTATCAAACTGGACTTTACAGAGTGAGTCGCTCAAGGGGGGCTCACTCTTTTTACACTCATAAGAAGTATTTTTATTACAAAATATGAAATCATTTATTTCTGAAAATATCAAAAAAATCATATTATTCTGTTGACACTATTTTCCTGTTATGATAACATATTAAAATGTCATTATTATGGCTATGTATGCCGTGATTTAGAATTGGTAACAAAATCAAATAAATTCAAGGGGTGAATGCGTCGATGAAAAAGTACAGAATGCGTCCTGTGAAATCGGGAAGAGGTATGCGAATGAGTTTTTCAACTGAAAAAGAAGTTTTGGATATGCCAAACCTTATTGAAGTGCAGAAAAATTCATATCAATGGTTCTTAGACGAAGGTCTTAAAGAAGTATTTAGAGATATCTCACCAGTTACTGATTACACAGGTCAGTTGAGTTTGGAATTTGTTGATTTCCAGTTGTGCGAAGAGGACAAAAAGTACACAATCAAGGAGTGTAAGGAAAGAGATACTACTTATGCCGCTCCTCTTAAGGTTAATGTACATCTCCGCAATAACGAGACAGGAGAGATTGCCCAGCACGATATTTTTATGGGAGATCTGCCACTTATGACCGATACAGGTACATTTGTAATTAATGGTGCAGAGCGAGTTATTGTAAGCCAGTTAGTACGTTCTCCCGGTATATATTATGCAATCGGACATGATAAGGTTGGTAAAACTCTTTATTCATGTACGGTAATTCCTAATCGTGGTGCATGGCTTGAGTATGAAACAGATCCAAATGACGTATTTTATGTTCGTGTCGACAGACAAAGAAAGGTACCTATAACTGTTCTCATAAGAACACTTGGTATTGGCACTAATCAGGAGATAATAGATTTGTTCGGAGACGAGCCAAAGATTATGGCCAGTCTTGCAAAGGATGTGTCTACCAGCTATGAGACCGGTATCATAGAGCTTTACAAGAAGATAAGACCCGGTGAGCCTGAGGTGGTCGAGAATGCAGAGAGTCTTATTAATGGTATGTTCTTTGACTCCAGAAGATATGATCTGGCAAAGGTAGGAAGATATAAGTTTAATAAAAAGCTTGCACTTAAGAACAGGATTGCCGGACATGTTCTTGCTGAGGATGTGGTGGATCCGAATACAGGAGAGGTTATGTTTAATGCGGGCGCAACTGTCAGCCGTGATGATGCAAGGGCAATACAGAATGCGGCTGTGCCTTTTGTGTGGATTCAGACTGAAGAGAGAAACGTAAAGGTTCTTTCCAATATGGTTGTTGACCTGGCTGAGTATGTAGGCTTTGCACCATCAGAGGCAGGAATAACCGAAGATGTATATTACCCTGTACTTGAGAAGCTCCTTGAGGAGTATGATGATGAAGATGAATTAAAAAAGGCAATTGCGGCTTCTGTTAATGAGCTTGTGCCAAAGCATATTACAAAAGAGGATATGTTAGCATCAATTAATTACAATATCCATCTTGAGTATGGAATTGGAACACAGGACGATATCGATCACCTTGGAAACAGACGTATAAGAGCGGTAGGAGAGCTGTTACAGAATCAGTACAGAATAGGTTTGTCAAGGCTTGAAAGAGTAGTCAGAGAAAGAATGACAACCCAGGATATTGACAGTATTACCCCACAGTCATTAATTAATATAAAGCCTGTAACGGCAGCTGTTAAGGAATTCTTTGGAAGCTCACAGCTTTCACAGTTCATGGATCAGAACAATCCTCTTTCAGAGCTGACCCATAAGAGACGTTTATCAGCCCTTGGACCTGGTGGTTTGTCAAGAGATCGTGCATCCTTTGAGGTTCGAGATGTTCACTATACCCACTATGGAAGAATGTGCCCTATTGAGACACCGGAAGGTCCTAACATTGGTCTTATAAACTCTCTGGCAACCTATGCACGCATTAATGAGTATGGTTTTGTAGAGGCTCCGTACAGAAAAATTGATAAGTCAGATCCTTCAAATCCTGTTGTTACTGAGGAGGTAGTTTACCTTACAGCTGACGAGGAGGATAATTATATTGTAGCCCAGGCTAATGAGCCTCTGGACAGTGATGGGCATTTTGTCAAGAATAATGTTTCGGGACGTTACAAGGAGGAAACTTCTGAATTCCCTAAGGCAACGGTTGACCTTATGGATGTATCTCCTAAAATGGTATTCTCAGTTGCAACATCAATGATTCCTTTCCTTGAGAATGATGATGCAAACCGTGCACTTATGGGATCAAACATGCAGCGTCAGGCGGTTCCGCTTCTTACAACCGAAGCACCGGTTGTTGGTACAGGTATGGAGGCAAAGGCAGCAGTTGATTCAGGTGTATGTATAGTTGCTAAAAATGATGGTGTGGTTGAGATTTCATCCAGTGAAAAGATTGTTGTTAAGTGTGATAACGGAACAGTGGATGAGTATCATATAATTAAGTTTGCAAGAAGCAACCAGGGTAACTGTATGAATCAGAGACCTGTTGTGGTAAAGGGCGACAGAGTAACAAAGGGCATGGTTATTGCCGATGGCGCTTCTACAGCAGGAGGCGAAATAGCACTTGGTAAGAATCCTCTTATTGGATTTATGACCTGGGAAGGTTATAACTATGAGGATGCGGTTCTCCTCAGCGAAAGACTTGTAAGAGAGGATGTCTATACATCGGTTCATATTGAAGAATATGAGGTTGAAGCCAGAGATACAAAGCTTGGTCAGGAGGAAATAACCAGAGATCTGGCAGGACTTGCTCCGGAAGCATTAAAGGATCTGGATGAGAATGGTATTATCCGTATCGGTGCTGAGGTTCGTGCTGGAGACATTCTTGTAGGTAAGGTTACTCCAAAGGGAGAAACTGAGCTTACGGCAGAGGAGAGACTCCTGAGGGCAATCTTTGCCGAAAAGGCAAGAGAGGTAAGAGATACATCACTTCGCGTACCACATGGTGCATATGGTGTAATTATAGATACAAAGATATTTACAAGAGAAAACGGAGATGAGCTTCCACCGGGAGTTAATAAGAAGGTTGTTGTGTATATAGCCCAAAAGAGAAAAATCTCTGTTGGGGACAAGATGGCCGGACGTCATGGTAACAAGGGTGTTATTTCACGTATACTTCCGGTTGAGGATATGCCATTCCTTCCAAACGGAAGACCACTGGATATTGTGCTTAACCCTCTTGGTGTTCCTTCCCGTATGAATATCGGACAGGTACTTGAGGTTCACCTTGGTCTCGCATCCAAGGTATTGGGATTCAATGTTTCAACTCCTGTATTTGACGGTGCAAATGAGTTTGATATTATGGATGCTCTTGAGATGGCAAATGATTATGCCAATGAAGATTGGGATACATTCTACGAGAAATATAAAGATGATACAGAAAAGGAAGTAATGGATTACCTCTGGGAGAACAGGGAACACAGAGCAGAATGGAAGGGAGTTCCTATTAACCGTACAGGTAAGGTTAAGCTGCGTGATGGAAGAACAGGAGAAGAATTTGACTCACCTGTAACTATCGGCTTCATGCATTATCTCAAGCTTCACCACTTGGTTGATGATAAGATTCATGCGCGTTCAACAGGCCCTTACTCACTTGTAACCCAGCAGCCACTCGGCGGTAAAGCGCAGTTTGGTGGACAGAGATTCGGAGAGATGGAGGTTTGGGCTCTTGAGGCATATGGCGCATCATATACATTACAGGAGATTCTTACCGTTAAGTCTGATGATGTTGTAGGACGTGTTAAGACATACGAGGCAATTATCAAGGGAGATAATATTCCTGAACCGGGTATTCCTGAATCATTTAAGGTTCTTCTTAAGGAATTCCAGTCGCTTGCACTGGATGTAAGGGTACTTAAGGAGGATCAGACAGAGGTTGAGCTTGGAGAATCTTTGGATTACAGCAATGATGAGATGAGAGACATCATTGGAAATGATAAGATAAACGTGGATGAGAATTTTGAAGACCATGGTTATAGCGGAATAGATGAGAATGACGAGCTCACATCCTTGTCCGATGATTATGATGACGATTATGTTGATGATTATGATGGCGGAGATGAATTTTAAGAAAGGAGATAAGTAACATGTCAGCTACAAATAATGAAGCAGTTCAAGAGCAGCCTATTAATTTTGATGCAATAAAAATAGGGCTTGCGTCTCCTGAAAAGATTAGAGAATGGTCAAGAGGCGAAGTAAAAAAGCCGGAGACAATTAACTACAGAACTCTTAAACCGGAGAAGGATGGTTTATTCTGTGAGAGAATATTTGGACCAAGCAAGGATTGGGAGTGCCACTGTGGTAAGTATAAAAAGATTCGTTTTAAGGGTGTAGTCTGTGACCGATGTGGAGTCGAGGTAACAAAAGCCAGTGTCAGACGTGAGCGTATGGGACATATTGAGCTGGCTGCCCCGGTATCACATATCTGGTATTTTAAGGGTATTCCCAGCAGAATGGGACTTATCCTTGATATATCACCAAAGGTTCTCGAAAAGGTATTGTATTTTGCTGCATATATAGTTCTTGATCCGGGAGAGACTCCTCTTGAATATAAGGCTGTACTCAATGAGCAGGAATACAGAAAGGCCGAAGAAGAATATGCAGGAAAATTCCGCGTAGGCATGGGTGCAGAGGCAATTAAGGAGCTTCTGGTTGCTATAGACCTTGATAAGGAAACAGCAGAATTGAAGGCAGAGCTTGAGGATGCCACAGGACAAAAGAGAGCCAGAGTTATTAAGAGACTTGAGGTTGTTGAGGCATTTAAGAATTCCGGAAACAGACCGGAATGGATGATTCTTGACGCCATTCCTGTTATTCCACCGGATATAAGACCGATGGTTCAGCTTGATGGCGGCAGATTTGCAACCTCAGACTTAAATGATTTGTACAGAAGAATAATTAACCGTAATAACCGTCTGAAAAGGCTTTTAGACCTGGGTGCTCCTGATATCATTGTCCGTAACGAAAAGAGAATGCTTCAGGAGGCAGTTGATGCTCTTATTGATAATGGAAGAAGAGGACGCCCTGTAACAGGACCGGGAAACAGAGCACTTAAATCTCTGTCAGAGATGTTAAAGGGTAAGCAGGGACGTTTCCGTCAGAATCTTCTCGGTAAAAGAGTTGACTATTCAGGACGTTCAGTTATTGTTGTAGGTCCTGAACTTAAGATATATCAGTGTGGTCTGCCAAAGGAAATGGCTATCGAATTATTTAAGCCATTTGTTATGCAGGAGCTTGTAGCTCAGGGTAAGGCAATAAATGTCAAGGCTGCAAAGAAGATGGTGGAAAAGCTTGAAACACAGGTATGGGATGTCCTTGAGGATGTTATTAAAGAACATCCGGTTATGCTTAACCGTGCTCCTACGCTTCACAGACTTGGTATCCAGGCTTTTGAACCAATACTTGTTGAGGGTAAGGCAATTAAGCTTCATCCATTAGTTTGTACAGCATACAATGCTGACTTTGATGGTGACCAGATGGCAGTACATCTTCCTCTTTCTGTTGAAGCACAGTCAGAGTGTAGATTCCTGTTGCTTTCACCTAACAACCTACTGAAACCATCAGATGGTGGCCCTGTTGCTGTTCCTTCACAGGATATGGTACTTGGAATTTACTATCTTACAATGGAAAAATATGCAGAAATTAGCAAGGAGGCATTGGATACAGTAGTAATTGCCAAGGAATATGTAGCTGATGATGAAGAAGCTAATCTTAAAGCTATTGCTGATGACTGTGTAGCAGGCAATATTGAGTTATCTGATGCTGTAAAGGTAAGAGTAATTGCTAAAATGTCTAAGGACAAAAAGGAAGTATTCTTTAAGGATATAGTAGGAACTGTAAGAAACTTTATGAAGCCTTTGTTCAAGAGTACTAATCTTGCTATGCTCGCATATGAGAATGGAGAGATAACCTTACATCAGAAGATAAAGGTGGAAAGGTCAGTTACTGCTCCTGACGGAAAGAAAATTACAGGCATGGTGGAGAGTACATTGGGAAGACTCATATTCAATGAGATTATTCCACAGGATCTTGGATTCGTAGACAGAACAAAGGAAGAAAACCTTCTTATGCCTGAGATAAACTTCCATGTAGGCAAGAAGCAGCTTAAGGGAATCCTTGACAAGTGCATTAATATTCATGGTGCAACTAAGACTGCCGAGGTTCTTGATGATATTAAGTCAATCGGATATAAGTATTCTACTAAGGGAGCTATTACAGTTTCTATATCAGATATGACTGTGCCTGCAGCCAAGAAGGAAATCCTTGAACTAGCACAGGATACTGTTGATAAGATTGCCAAGTTATACGGCAGAGGTCTTATGACTGAAGAAGAAAGATATAAGGCTACCGTAAGTGTTTGGGAGGAAGCGGATAAGAAGCTTACTAAGGCACTTCTTGACGGACTTGACAAATACAATAATATATATATGATGGCTGACTCAGGTGCCCGTGGTTCCGATCAGCAGATTAAGCAGCTTGCTGGTATGCGTGGTCTGATGGCTGATACATCAGGACGTACAATTGAGCTTCCGATTAAGTCAAACTTCCGTGAAGGTCTTGACGTTCTGGAGTACTTTATATCAGCACATGGTGCCCGTAAAGGTCTTTCTGATACAGCTCTTCGTACAGCGGACTCCGGTTATCTTACACGTCGTCTGGTTGATGTATCACAGGATATTATCATAAGAGAGGTAGACTGCTGTGAGGATATGGATGAAAAACCGGGTATGTATGTGGAAGGCTTTATGGAGGGCAATGAGGTAATCGAAAGCTTCCAGGAAAGAATTACCGGAAGATATGCAGCCGAAAGCGTATATGATGCAGAAGGTAATATGCTGGTTAAGAAAAACCATATGATTACTCCTAAGAGAGCCGAGACTATTATGAAGTTTGGCGTTGACAAGGATGGTATTCCATTCCATGAAGAGGGATCTACCAAGGCAAGAAGAGATGCAAAGCTTAAAATCAGAACTCTTCTTACATGTAAGTCACATCTTGGAGTTTGTGCTAAGTGTTATGGAGCTAACATGGCAACAGGTCAGGCAGTACAGGTTGGTGAGGCTGTAGGTATTATAGCTGCCCAGTCAATCGGAGAGCCTGGTACACAGCTTACAATGAGAACATTCCATACAGGTGGTGTTGCCGGTGGAGATATTACACAGGGTCTTCCTAGAGTAGAGGAGTTATTTGAGGCAAGAAAACCAAAGGGACTTGCTATTATTGCAGAATTTGGTGGCGAGGTTCAGATAAGAGATACTAAGAAGAAACGTGAGGTTGTAGTAACCAATACAGAAACAGGTGAATCAAAGGCATATCTTATTCCATATGGATCAAGAATAAAGGTTCAGGACGGACAGGTGCTTGAAGCGGGAGATGAGCTTACAGAAGGTTCGGTTAATCCACATGATATCCTTAAGATTAAGGGTGTTCGTGCTGTACAGGATTATATGATTCGTGAGGTTCAGAGAGTTTACCGGCTTCAGGGTGTTGAGATTAATGATAAGCATATTGAGGTTATTGTCCGCCAGATGCTTAAGAAGATAAGAATAGAGAACAGCGGAGATACAGATTATCTTCCTGGAATCCTTGTAGATGCTCTTGATTATGAGGAAATTAACGAGATGTTTGAAGAGGAGGGCAAGAGACCTGCAGAGGGTACTCAGGTTATGCTGGGTATAACCAAGGCTTCCCTTGCTACTAATTCATTCCTTTCGGCAGCATCCTTCCAGGAGACAACTAAGGTTCTTACTGAAGCTGCAATTAAAGGTAAAGTTGACCCACTTATTGGTCTTAAGGAAAATGTTCTTATCGGTAAGCTTATACCGGCAGGTACAGGTATGAAGAGATATCGTTCTGTAAAGCTTGACTCTGGTGAAGAGACTGAAACAGCTTCGGAGGATGATGTTGAGATTACACTCTCTGAGGATATGGTAGAAATAAGTGAAAACGAAGAAAATGCTGATAGTGCTGATATTTCTGAACAAGTTTAGTTCTCTGATAAAAGCTGATATGCTGTATAAAATGCACAAGCAAAAACATGTTATCAGATTAATACATGTATAGCATATTTAATTGTAGGCATAAAACAGGGGACTGTCATATTGATCGTATGATGGTCTCCTGTTCTGTTTCATGAAAAAAATAGTAATTTTATCAAATAAAGACGATACGATAACGAAAAGTAATGTTAAATACTACGGGACAGACTGGATAAAAATATGAGACAAAACAATAACGGAAATGATAAAAAGAATATCTATACAAAAGCATTGAAGCTTTTTATCTGTGTAATTATAGGTATAACCCTCCTGGGATGTAATAAAACACAGGTAGAGCGTGACAATTCAATCAGCAATGGTAAGGAAGAAGAACAGAAAAAGGAATATGATATCCTTGATAAGTGCGAACTGCAGGGAGAATCAGATAATTGTTATGCTATACCCGTTGAGAAGCTGGAAAACAGTGGAAAGAATGTATCTGCAAGATTTTTTCGCGTTGATGATTATCTCATATTTGTTCTTTCAAAATACTCAGATAGTGAGAATAGCTGCTCAACAAGTGTTTTTTCCCTCAGCCTTAAAACCGGAGAGATAGTGTCGGAAAAAGATATAGAGGGAGACAATTTCTACTCAGTTCAATCAGGCGATACTGAATTTGCATTATTGGATTCTGTGGATGGACGGATAAATATATACAATTCACAGCTTGAGCTTATCAGAAATTATGAAATTCCGGGTGAGGGAGAGGAATGGTTTCTGGATAAAGGCTTATGTACTTTGTATGCCTTTTCTTATGAGAATGACGGACTTACAAAGATAAATCTGGATACAATGGACGAGGAACATATCATGACAAATGCAAGAAAGGTATGTTCTACAGATTATACATTGGATTATCTTGACTTTATGTATGTAGATATGAGTACGGAAAAAATTCAATATGGCAGGATAAATCTTAATTCGGGGGAGATAAAGGATGTTTCATATGATGATGTGATTTTCCGGGTGGATTATCCGATGATGGTGAAAAATAACATTTCACCGGATAACAGATTTATTATAATTGATGATGACAATAACCGTGCATATCTGTATGAGGAAAATGGCCGATACATATCCAGGTGCAGCGTGTCGGAAAATCCTAAGGCATTTTATGGAGCTGACTTTGTGTGGTGTGAGGAATTAGGTGGATATTTTTATCTGGATATAGTACTGGACGATTATATAAAGCTTTTCTTCTGGGATACCCAGGTATTAACCACAGGTGAAAACTTTAGCTTTGAAAAAAGTGAAAAAACCAGTACAGACGCAGGAGTTTCCCAGAACACACAACAAAGAGCCAGGGACATAAGCGAAAAGTATGGTGTTGAAATATTGATTGGAAACCAGTGCGACCCGGAAGGCTACATGGATTATATATGGGAGCAGACATGGGATGAAGAAGGAATAAATATGTGGCTTGATTATCTGGATGAATGTCTCGGTGTGTATCCGGAAAATTTCCTTTCCCAGCTTTGCTATGGCAGTATACAGGTAATACAGATACAGCTTGTTACTGACCTTAGACCGGTTAATGCACTTGAATATGAGTCCGGTGTGGCTGCTTTTGTTGATGCACAGGCGGATAGGCATTACATGGTTATTGATGTTACTTACAATAATAAAGGAACTGTTTTTCATGAAATATCACATATTATCGATGGAAGGCTTGAATGGGATACGGAGCTTAGGGAAAATGCGATTTTTTCGGAGGAAAAATGGCTTAGCCTGCAGCCTGAAGGATTTGATTACGCATATACCTACGGACAGATGGATGAAAGTATGTATTCATATACTTCCACAGGTTATTTTGTATATGATTATTCCCTAAGATTTCCTACAGAAGACAGGGCTACAATGATGGAAGAAGCTATGATGAATTATACGGTTACTTTTGAACTGAATACACATTTGTATGATAAAATGGATTATTACAGCAAATGTATCAGGGATGCTTTTGATACAACGGGATGGCCGGAGGTCTGCCCATGGGAGCAAATTCTTAATAATTGAGTTTGCAGGGAAAAGAAAAATGCGATTAAAAAGTAATGCTTCTTCAGTAAATATTTTGAGTAAATATAAGGATTTAGGTTGACAATCTTTGACATAAATAATATAATACGTTCGTGTGCGTTAAAAGTAATAATTTGTATATATTGTTTAGAAGCGCACATATATGTGTATAATCATACACACAGAAATTTTTAGAATCGGAGGTGAAAACATGCCAACTTTTAACCAGTTAGTTAGAAAAGGAAGACAGACTTTAGAGAAGAAGTCTACTGCACCTGCTCTTTTAAGAAGCTACAACTCTCTTAAGAAGAAGCCTACTGACACTGCTTCTCCACAGAAGAGAGGTGTTTGTACTGCAGTTAAGACTGCTACCCCTAAGAAGCCTAACTCAGCTCTTAGAAAAATCGCCAGAGTTCGTTTATCTAACGGAATCGAGGTAACAAGCTACATTCCGGGTGAAGGTCACAACCTTCAGGAGCATAGTGTTGTTCTTATCCGTGGCGGTAGAGTAAAAGACTTACCTGGTACAAGATACCACATTATCAGAGGTACTCTTGATACAGCAGGTGTTGCTAAGAGACGTCAGGCACGTTCTAAGTATGGTGCTAAGAGACCTAAGGATGCTAAATAGGATTTAACATCATGCAAAAACTAAGTGCGAAAGTAGGTTATGTTTTCTATATATATAGAGCTTAAGCAATTTTTGCACGAACATATTTCCACAATGGCTATATATGGATATAACGGAGCTGTATATTTGAGGGAAATATGAGTACCGTTGAATTAATGTGAGATTTTATCTCAAATAATAATTAAGGAGGGAAGAACCGTGCCACGTAAAGGACATATCGCAAAGAGAGACGTTTTAGCGGATCCAATTTACAATAATAAAGTGGTTACCAAGCTTATCAACAACATAATGTTAGATGGTAAGAAGGGTGTTGCACAGAAGATTGTTTACGGTGCGTTTGATCGTATTTCAAACGAGACCGGTAAGGAGGCTTTAGAGGTATTCGAGGAGGCTATGAATAATATCATGCCGGCTCTCGAGGTTAAAGCAAGACGTATCGGTGGTGCAACTTATCAGGTACCTATCGAAGTAAGACCTGACAGAAGACAGGCCTTGGCTCTTCGTTGGTTAACTACTTACTCACGTGCAAGAAGTGAGAAGACTATGGAAGAAAGACTTGCAAAAGAGCTTATTGATGCATCTAACAATACAGGTGCTTCAGTTAAGAGAAAAGAAGATATGCACAAGATGGCAGAGGCCAACAAGGCATTTGCTCACTACAGATTCTAGTAGTGTATATCTGTTTAGCTATTAATATAAGGAGGAAAAAACCTTGGCTGGAAGAGAATATCCATTAGACAGAACTAGAAACATCGGTATCATGGCACACATTGATGCCGGTAAGACTACTCTTACAGAGAGAATTCTTTACTATACTGGTGTTAATTATAAAATTGGAGACACCCACGAAGGTACTGCCACTATGGACTGGATGGAGCAGGAGCAGGAAAGAGGTATAACAATTACTTCAGCTGCTACTACCTGTCACTGGACTTTAGAGGATCACCACAAGCCAAAGGCTGGTGCTCTTGAGCATAGAATCAACATTATTGACACTCCCGGACACGTAGACTTCACTGTGGAGGTTGAGCGTTCACTCAGAGTCCTTGATGGAGCAGTTGGTGTATTTGATGCAAAGGCCGGTGTTGAGCCACAGTCAGAGAATGTATGGCGTCAGGCTGACACTTATAATGTTCCTCGTATGGCATTTATCAATAAGATGGACAAAATGGGTGCAGACTTTTTCTACTCTGTTCAGACAATTATTGATCGTCTGGGCAAGAATGCAATCCCTGTACAGATTCCTATTGGTAAGGAATCAGACTTTATTGGACTGATTGACCTTTTCGAGATGGAAGCATACTATTACAAGGATGATAAGGGTGAGGATATCGAAATTACTGAGATTCCTGACGACTTAAAGGATGATGCGGCAATCTGGCATGAGAATCTTGTTGAGAAGTGCTGCGAATTAGATGATGACCTTATGATGCAGTATCTTGAAGGTGAAGAGCCATCTGTAGATGCTATGAAGGCTGCTCTTCGTAAGGGTACTATAGCTTGTGAGGCAGTTCCTGTATTTTTAGGCTCTGCATATAAGAATAAGGGTGTTCAGAAGATGCTGGACGGTGTTATTGAATATATGCCTGCACCAACTGATATCCCTGATATCAAGGGTGTTGATGCAGATGGCAACGAGGTTGTTCGTAAGTCTTCAGATGAAGAACCATTCTCAGCACTTGCATTTAAGATTATGACTGACCCATTTGTTGGTAAGTTAGCATTCTTCAGAGTTTATTCAGGTACATTGAACTCAGGTTCATATGTATTAAATGCAACAAAAGATAAGAAGGAGCGTGTAGGACGTATCGTTCAGATGCATGCAAATTCACGTACTGAAATTGATAAGGTCTATTCAGGAGATATAGCTGCAGCAGTAGGCTTCAAGCTTACTACAACAGGTGATACAATCTGTGATGAGCAGCATCCTGTTATACTTGAATCAATGGAATTCCCAGAGCCTGTTATTGAGCTTGCTATCGAGCCTAAGACTAAGAATGACCAGGGTAAGATGGGTGAGGCATTGGCAAAGCTTGCAGAGGAAGATCCTACATTCAGGGCACATACAGACAAAGAGACCGGACAGACAATTATTGCCGGTATGGGTGAGCTTCACCTTGAGGTTATTGTTGATCGTCTTCTTCGTGAGTTTAAGGTAGAGGCAAATGTTGGTGCACCTCAGGTTGCATACAAGGAGACATTTACCAAGCCTGTTGATGTTGACAGTAAGTATGCTAAGCAGTCAGGTGGTCGTGGACAGTACGGTCATTGTAAGGTTAAATTTGAGCCAATGGATCCTAACGGTGAGGAAACATTTGTATTTGAGTCAACTGTAGTTGGTGGTGCTATTCCTAAGGAATATATACCGGCAGTTGGTGAAGGTATTGAGGAAGCAGCAAAGGCTGGTATCCTTGGCGGTTATCCGGTACTTGGTGTAAAGGCTAACGTTTATGATGGTTCATATCACGAAGTCGATTCTTCGGAGATGGCATTCCACATTGCCGGTTCTATGGCATTTAAGGATGCTATGGCAAAGGGTAACCCTGTTCTTCTTGAGCCTATCATGAAGGTTGAGGTTACAATGCCTGAGGAATATCTTGGTGACGTAATCGGAAGCTTAAATGCCAAGAGAGGTCAGATTGAAGGTATGGACGACATAGGCGGTGGTAAGATCGTTCGTGCATTTGTTCCACTTGCTGAAATGTTCGGATATTCAACAGAGCTCCGTTCTTCAACTCAGGGTCGTGGTAATTACTCCATGTTCTTTGAGAAATATGCACAGTGTCCTAAGAATATTCAGGATAAGGTCATTGCAGCGAAGAAGGGCTAACATATAAAATTAATAATAAAATGCTTGAAAATATCTATATATTTTAATATAATATTTGATAGCCGAGTATAAGCCCGGGAAGGGCAAAATTAAGGAGGATATTATAATGGCAAAAGCTAAGTTTGAAAGAACTAAACCACATTGTAACATTGGTACAATCGGACACGTTGATCACGGTAAGACTACATTAACAGCTGCTATCACTAAGACTCTTCATGAGAGACTTGGTACCGGTGAGGCTGTTGCATTCGAGAATATTGATAAGGCTCCAGAAGAGAGAGAAAGAGGTATCACAATTTCTACAGCTCACGTTGAGTATGAGACTGAGAAGAGACATTATGCACACGTTGACTGTCCAGGCCATGCTGACTATGTAAAGAACATGATCACTGGTGCTGCACAGATGGATGGTGCTATCCTCGTTGTTGCTGCAACTGATGGTGTTATGGCTCAGACTAAGGAGCACATCCTTCTTTCACGTCAGGTTGGTGTACCTTATATCGTAGTATTTATGAATAAGTGTGATATGGTTGATGATGAGGAGCTCCTTGAGCTCGTTGAGATGGAAATCACTGAGGCTCTCGAGGAGTATGACTTCACTGATTGTCCTATCGTTAAGGGTTCAGCTCTTAAGGCTCTTGAGGATCCAAGCTCAGAGTGGGGCGATAAGATTCTTGAGCTTATGCATACAGTTGATGAGTATATTCCAGATCCTAAGAGAGATACTGATAAGGATTTCCTTATGCCTGTTGAGGATGTATTTACTATTACAGGTCGTGGTACAGTTGCAACCGGTAGAGTTGAGGCTGGTGTTATCCATGTAAATGAGGAAGTTGAAATCGTTGGTATTAAGCCAGAGAAGCAGAAGACTACTGTAACCGGTATCGAGATGTTCAGAAAGCTCCTTGATGAAGGACAGGCTGGTGATAACATCGGTGCTCTTCTTCGTGGTATTAAGAGAGAGGATATCGTTAGAGGTCAGGTTCTTTGTAAGCCAGGTTCAGTTACCTGCCATACTAAGTTTACTGCTCAGGTTTACGTTCTTACTAAGGACGAGGGTGGACGTCATACTCCATTCTTCAACAACTATCGTCCACAGTTCTACTTCAGAACTACTGACGTAACTGGTGTATGTAACCTTCCAGCCGGTACTGAGATGTGTATGCCTGGTGATAACGTAGAGATGACTATCGAGCTTATTCACCCAATCGCTATGGCTCAGGGTCTTACATTCGCTATCCGTGAAGGTGGTAGAACTGTAGGTTCAGGAAGAGTTGCAACTATCATCGAGTAATCAATATCTGATTATAGATAAATGCAGTAAAATCAAGGCTTCCAGAGGTTTTCCTCTGGGAGCCTTTTT
>ERZ808267.75-NODE-75-length-48686-cov-3.903806_pt1 | contig 48686 bp, 34 predicted proteins | sample MGYA00521241_ERZ808267 | MGnify/ENA primary metagenome ERZ808267 (study PRJEB31516, sample SAMN03275592) | gut metagenome | biome: mammalia-associated habitat; material: feces | host: Papio cynocephalus | place: Kenya | collected 2012-07-19 ...
TGCGGAGGTACTGGCGGCAGGACTCGATTAGTTCTTTGGAGCGCTTCACGAGGGCGCCGATGTCGTCCAGGCTGGTGGCGGGATCTTCTACTTTGGCGGCGATCTCGTCCAGTTCGGCGACCGCCTTTGTGTAATCGAATTTCTTCTCTGACATATTCATTGATTTTTGTTGATTGCTTAAAATATTGATTTGCTGTTGATTTATTTCTTCGGTCATTCGGCCCTTCGACAGACTCAGGGACCGGAGGGTGCTGTTCTGATTTGAGTTCCTGTGTTCAGTTTCTTCGGAACTTCGGTCCTTCGGCAGGCTCAGGGACCGATGAATCAGGGACCGGAGCATTGTCGCTTGCTAACTGATCTCACTGATTGCCGGGAGGGATTCATCCTCGCTTCCGGGGACATTACTTTTCAGATCAACCTCGACGACACCGCACTTGACGGTTCCGTCAGCGAACATCATGCGAACACGGTCTCCGACATGGGTCTTGGTGGCGGAATCCATTTTCACGCCGTCTCGGTCCAAGGCCAGGACAAAACCCTTGCGGAGAATGTTACGGGGATCGTTGGCGGAGATCTTCGTCTCGATCATCATAAGGCGGGACAACGCTCCCGACAGCACCACTCCGACACGGCCACGAAGCCTTTGCTCAATCTTATCCAAAGAGGAAGCAGCTTTGTAGAGGCTTCTGTCCGCTCCGTGCAAAACCCTGTCAGACAGTCTGTCCAGACGATGTTCCTGACCGGTAATCCTGTTCTCAACAGCCTTCGTAAGAGCCGCACCCAGAATCTCGACCTTGTGCATAGCGTCCGACACACGTGCATCAGCCTGACGGCGGACACGAGCCTCCAATAAATCCACTCTCGAAGACATGGCTGCCAAACGGCTGCCGAACGACATCATAAGCCGGGACTCCAGAGTACCCAGACGCTGATCTTCAGCGATGTAGCAATCCAGAAACAGATCTGCCAGAGCGGTCGGAGTCTTGACGAAAGTGTTTGCCACCATGTCAGCCACGTGATGATCCTTGTCATGGCCTATCGCCGTGAAGACCGGAACAGGGCAACGGGCGATTGTCACGGCCAGGTCGTAGTCATCGAAGCAGCCCAGATCCAAGTCCGAACCTCCACCACGCATGATCAGCACAGCGTCATAATGAACCGGTGAGGCCAGAATCTCCCCGAAAGCCGCCATTATGGAAGCCGGAGCTCCATCTCCCTGCATCAAAGCCTCGAACAGTCTCACGTCAAACACGAAACCATATTCATTATCAATCAGATGATGGCAAAAATCCCCGAAGCCAGCTGCTCCCGGAGCGGAAATCACCGCCAATGAATATGGCAGCGTGGGGAGTCGCAGACGCTTCTGCAAGTCCAGCAATCCTTCCCTACCCAACCGTTCGATTGTCTCTTGCCTGCGGCGTTCGTTCGCACCGAGGGTGAACTCCGGATCGATGTCGTCTATATTCAAGGAAAATCCGTACACGGGATGGTAGCCGACCTGCACGCAGGCAAGGATTTCCATCCCGGCCTCAAGTGACGAGCCGGTCACGCTTCTGAACCGTTGGTCGATGAGATTCCAGCGGAACGCCCAGATTGTGGCGCGGGTCTTCGCAACGACTCCCCCACCCTCACTCTGAGAGAGTTCCAGATAGCAATGGCCGTTCTGCTTGCGGCTGAGGCTGCTGATTTCGGCCTTTACCCAAAGCCGCTGAGGGAAAGTGCCCTCCACAACGGATTTCAGACGAGCCTGAAGAGTGAACAGGTCTATGTACTTCTTTTCCATATTAACAGTCCTTTCTCTTACAAATTTAACAAAAATCCACTATCTTTGTAAAAGAATCGCTTAGGCAGAAAGAAAGATGACCATTACTGAAGCAAAATTCGCAGGCAGCTGCACCAGAGCCAGCCAAAAGCCCTCCCGCAGACTGCCGGAGTTCGCGTTCATCGGACGCTCCAATGTCGGCAAGTCATCGCTGATCAACATGTTGTGCGGCAACCGCAAGCTTGCGAAGACATCATCCACTCCCGGAAAGACCCAACTGATCAACCACTTCATCATCAATGACAGCTGGTATCTCGTTGATCTTCCGGGCTACGGTTTCGCAAAGATCTCACAAAAAGGACGCGAGGAACTCCGGAAAATGATCAACGACTACATCGAAAAGTCGGAGGAGATGGTCGTGCTCTTTGTCTTGATCGACTCGCGGCACGACATAACGAAGATTGATAGGGAGTTTCTGGCCGGACTCGGGGAGAACGGCATCCCGTTCGCGATCATATTCACAAAAGGCGACAAACTCGGACCGAATGCCTTGAAGGCGCAGATTGAGCGGGACAAGGAGATCCTGTCTGAAGATTGGGAGGAGCTGCCGCCGATGTTCGCTTCCAGCTCTGAGACCGGAGCCGGAAAGGAAGATATATTGGACTATATTCAACAATACATTAATTTATAGCATAGTTTAATGCACATGGAACACAGAATGGAATTGTTTGCCTGCAGAGCCTCCAAAGACTTTGCGTGCAAAGTTGTTGACGAACTAAACATCATCGGGGCCAATGCTGGAGAAAAGTACCATCTTGGGGCTTCCGAAGTGACCCAATTCAGCGATGGAGAGTTCGTGCCCTCTTTCACGGACAGCGTCAGAGGCGCGACCGTGTTCATCCTGCAGTCAACTTTTCCACCCACGGAGAATCTGATGGAACTTCTGCTGACCATCGACGCGGCCAAAAGGGCCTCAGCCGACAAGGTCATCGCTGTGATGCCGTACTTCGGATGGGCCAGACAGGACCGCAAGGACAAGCCTCGTGTCTCGATCGGAGCGAAGCTGGTGGCCAATCTTCTTACAGCGGCAGGAGTTGACAGAATCATGACCTGCGACCTTCACGCCGACCAGATCCAGGGCTTTTTCGACCTTCCTGTTGACCACATCTACGCCAGCAAGGTGTTCATTCCTTATCTTAGGTCTCTGAACATCGAGAACCTTGCGATCGCGGCTCCTGACATGGGCGGTGCAAAAAGGGCTAACGCCTATGCAAAGGATCTCGGCTGTCCGGTAATCATCTGCCACAAATCCCGCGAGAGAGCCAATGTCGTTGCCTCGATCACGGCAATCGGAGAAGTTGAGGGCAAGAACATCGTGATTGTCGATGACCTAATCGACACGGCAGGAACTCTCGTGAAGGCAGCGGAAGTGCTAATGGAAAAGGGTGCTGCCAGTGTCAGAGCATGTGCAACACACGCGGTACTTTCCGGTCCGGCTTACGATAGAATCAACAATTCCTGCTTAAAGGAAGTTTTTGTGACAGACACAATTCCTATCAAGAACGGTGTCGATTCTAAGAAAATAAGAGTGGTTTCTATGGCTGAGACTTTCGCTGCTATTATACGCAAGGTCTATAACTACGAGCCTATAAGTACAGAGTTTATATTCTAAGAGATGAAAACGGTTCTCGCTGCGATAATCCTGCTTGGATTAGGAGTGATCGGGATGTGCTTTAACATCATATTCCGAAAAAACGGCAAGTTCCCTGAGACCGAGATCAGTCGCAACGAGAACATGCGCAAGCTAGGCATAAAGTGCATGCGGGAGCAAGACGAGGAGATCTTTTCGAAAAAGAAGCCGCGCAAAAGCGAATCATGCACCGGAACCTACAGTGACGCCTGCACCGGATGCAGTTTCTATGAATATGAGTTCGGAGGCAAGAAGCCCAAAAATTAGAGCCGCTGAAAATAATTGAATATTTAGAAGTAACAGAATCATTATGAGTTTAGTAGCTATAGTTGGACGCCCGAACGTCGGCAAATCCACACTTTTCAACAGGCTTGTCGGTATGCGTCAGGCCATCGTTGATGAGACCGCTGGCGTGACAAGAGACCGTCACTACGGCAAATGCGAATGGTGCGGCAAAGAGTTCTCCGTGGTGGACACGGGAGGTTGGACAACCAATTCGGACGATGTTTTCGAAGAGGCCATCCGCAAACAGGTCGTGATTGCCATCGAGGAGGCTGACGCTGTGATATTCATGGTGGAGGCCGCCGCTGGCATCACAGACTATGACGCGGAGATCGCCGACATCCTGCGCCGGAGCAAAAAACCTGTTGTCCTGTGTGTCAACAAGGTGGATTCCGGAGAAAAGATGTTCGACGCCTACCAGTTCTATTCATTGGGACTTGGAGAGATTTGGGCCACGTCAGCGGCCAACGGAAGCGGGACTGGAGATCTTCTTGATGAGGTTCTCAAGGTTCTTCCTGAGGAGAAGCCACAAAAAGACGATGACCGGCCAGACCTTCCGCACATCACAATTGTAGGAAAGCCGAACGTCGGCAAGTCATCGTTGACGAATGCTCTTCTCGGAGAGGAACGGAACATCGTAACCCCTGTTGCAGGAACGACAAGAGACTCAATCTCAACTCTTTACAATAAATTCGGCCACGAGTTCATGCTTGTGGACACCGCTGGAATGCGCAGGAAAGCCAAGGTCAATGAGGATCTTGAGTTCTACTCCGTGATGCGTTCCATCAGGGCTATCGAGCATTCTGATGTCTGCATCCTGATGATCGACGCCAACAGTGGAATGGAGGCTCAGGACATGAGCATATTCAACCTCATCGTCCGCAACCGCAAGGCCTGCGTGCTGGTGGTCAACAAATGGGACCTCTTCATGAAGGACAGCAACACGATGAAGGAATATGAAGCCTCGCTTCACCGCAGAATAGCTCCGTTCGATGACGTGCCTATAATATTCACGTCCGTGACTAAGAAGCAAAGGATCATGGACGTGCTTGATGCAGCGGAGCATGTCTATGAGAATTATTCGCGCAAGCTGTCAACAGCAAGACTGAATGAGGCCTTACTTCCTGAGATTGAGAACTATCCGCCTCCAGCATGGAAAGGTAAATACGTAAAAATCAAGTACGTGACTCAGCTGCCGACCAGATTCCCGGCGTTCGCGTTCTTCTGCAACCTGCCGCAGTACGTAAAGGAGCCGTACAAGAGATTCCTTGAGAACAAGCTGAGGGAACATTTCGACCTGCACGGATGCCCAGTGCAGATATTCATGAGGGCCAAATAATAACTGCCTATGCTGTTGGAGATTCTGAAAGCATTCATAATTGGAATTTGCGCATCGGCACCTTTAGGGCCGGTGGCGATTATTGTGCTTCAGAAGTCAATCTGCTATGGACATAAGTCCGGTTTCACGACCGGTCTCGGAGCGTCGCTTGTTGACACAGCCTACGCCATCATCTCGATCTTCGCCTGGGCTTTTGCCCAGCATTTCATCAACACCTACGAATCGATCATATTCCTGATCGGAGGTCCGGTGATCGCCTTGCTGGGATATTCAATGGCATTCAAGGATCCGTTCAGAAAGATGGAGCCGGGCGATATCAAGGCACGCGGAGCATCACCAAAGGATTTCCTTCAGGCTGTTGCCACCACAATCTCCAACCCTGGAGCGATACTTGTGATGTTCGCCCTGTTCGCTTTCTTTCAAGTGGATGTGACCGACAGAAGCTTCAGGATCTACCCGATCATCCTTGCGGTAGCCGGCGGCTCAATCGCCTATTGGTTTTTCTTCTCATGGTTTTTCAGCAACTGGAGAAAGGCTTTTGACATGAAGAAGATAATGTGGATGAACAGAATCGCGGGAATCATCATAATAATCATAGGGTTAGCCCTGCTCGGAGAAGGTGCGTTCGACTTGCTCTTCGCAGGCGGAAAGTAATTTACGAATATGGCGGATAAAACAGACAAAAAAGGTTTCTTTGGAAACTGGATTGTGAAGAACATCATCCTTGCGGTGTTGTTTTTCACGGTTTTGATAATCTTCAACTCGATTCTTCTGAGCACGATCACAAACCACAACAAGACCATAGTGGTTCCGGATTTGACAAGCATGAGCCTTAATGAGGCAAGGCACGAGGCGACTAAACTGAAGTTGAGAACAGAGGTAATCGACTCGATTTTCGTCAGGAAAATGGAGAAAGGGGCAGTTTATAGCCAGAATCCAGCAGCCGGTTCTAGGGTCAAGAAAGGGAGGAGAATCCTCCTGACTATAAATGCCAAGAATGCCAAGAAAGTTAGCATGCCGAACTTGGTCGGCTACTCCATGCGCCAAGCAAAAGCCGAGCTGAACTCTAAGGGACTAGCTCTTGGAAAACTCATCTATGTCAATGACATTGCAACCAACAATGTGCTAAGACAGATTTACAGGAATCGTGAGATCAAACCTGGCACGCAAATCGAAACTGGTACGGAAATCAACCTTGAGGTTGGACTCAACAGTGATGACAACCTGACCTACGTTCCTGATGTCAAAGGGCTGAAATACCTCAGAGCCATAGATGCTGTACATGACAACTCATTGAACATTGGCCGCATTGTTTTCGACAAAGGCATCAGGAGCTACAGCGACTCTCTGAACGCCTCGGTGACAAGGCAGACTCCTGAGGCTTCAAGTAATCCGATTCTCATGGGGTCTGACGTAACCCTTTACCTATCATTGGACAAGAAAGACGAATAAAGTGGACGAGGAGAGACTTTACAACGACCAAGAAGAAAACGTCGAGGACGAGGAGCAGGGAATGTTCGAGCATTTCCGGCTCAATGTCGATGTCGGACAGACACCCATGCGTGTGGACAAGTACATGGCCACGCATCTTGAGGACACATCTAGACATAGGGTTCAGTGCGCCATCAAGGAAGGCTATGTACGTGTGAATGACAAGGTTGCGAAAGCGAACCTAATCATCAGACCTGGGGATGTAATCCGGTTCGTGATGCCGTACCGCCGCCGTGGACTGGAGATTCTTCCACAGGACATTCCACTGAACATAGTCTACGAGGACAATGACCTTCTCGTCGTCAACAAGGCCGCTGGAATGGTCGTCCACCCTGGACACGGACACTTCGAAGGAACTCTCATCAACGCTCTCTCCTATCATCTGGGAATATCCCAGGGCCCTGAGGCCGCTGACGAGAGAATGGGCATCCTTGTACACAGAATCGACAAGGACACCTCCGGACTACTTGTCGTGGCGAAGAACGATGAGACTCAGCTGGACCTTGCGCGCCAGTTCTTCGAGCATTCAATCGAGAGGCGGTACGTGGCCGTTGTCTGGGGCAACATCAAGGAGGATGAGGGGACTATCGACGGGAACATCGGGCGCGATCCCAACGACAGGCTCAGGTTCAGGGTTTATACCGGTGACGATGACCGTGGCAAGCATGCCGTGACACATTACAAGGTGCTTGAGAGGTTCGGTTATGTTACCGTTGTCGAGTGCAAGCTGGAGACCGGGCGCACGCACCAGATCAGGGTTCACATGAGTTACATCGGGCATCCGTTGTTCAATGACGAAAGGTACGGTGGCTCGGAGATCCGCAAGGGCACGATTTACGCCAAGTACCGTCAGTTCATCCAGAACTGTTTCGAGATTTGCCCTCGGCAGGCCCTTCACGCTAAGACACTCGGCTTCGTTCATCCCGGCACCGGCAAATGGATTCAATTCGACTCTCAGCTTCCGGAGGACATGACCGCTATGATTGACAAATGGAGGAATTACGTCAATTTTGTCAAGGCGGAAGAGGATGAATGATTTCATATTGAGCTGACTGAGAAAGATTTCCTATTGGATGACCAGAATAAAAAAATAAACTTTCAAATTTTGCACGTTACCAAAATTTGAAAGTTTATTTTTATTCTGGCCATAGGCTAATATGTCAAAAAACATTCTGAGTTTATCATAATGCACGGTTACTTCTACAGGCTATAATACACGGTCACTGAGCTTGTCGAAGTGACGATAGTAACCGACTCTTTAATTATTCGCAATCTTGTCACTATGGTCAGAAAAAGACTATGGCGAATTTTGGTCCACCGTGCAAAATTCGCCATAGTCTTTTTTGGCTGTCCTAATATATTCAAACAGAGCTACATCCTTGGAGGTGGAGGTCCCATCGGGCCGCGGCCCATGCCTGGGCCGCCACGACGACCGTCTTTTCCACCGAAGTTGCCGAAGCGGTAGGTCAAGGAAACCACGATATAACGGCCGAGAGTGTTGTTCAGGGTCTCGGTGTGATAGTTCGAGGAGTCGGAGATCGAGAGGTTCTTGGCCTGGTCGAGGATGTCGTAGGCGTTCAGGGCGAGGGTAAACTTGTCCTTGAACAGGAGTTTGGTGATCTTCGCGTTCAGAATCAATTGGGTTCCCTGATCGGTCGTGTAACCGTTGTACCAATTATAGTTGCCATCAGCGACGATTCCGAATCCTCCCGGAACGGTCCAGTTCATCGAAGCCGTGACCTGATTGCTCCACGTCATATTTGTGGACTGGTTGGCGATTGTGTACCAAGACTTTGACATTCTGGTGCGGCCGCCAGCGGTGAGTTCCACTATGTCATTGCGATAGGTAAAACGAAGACGCTCGGTGAGACCTACAGTCTGAAGTTTGTTCAGGGTAAAGTCCAACGTGTGGAAGTCCTCAAGGAACTTGTCAGCAAGAAAATCCTCTGCATTGTAGTTTTCCCCCTCATAGTACTTGCCCATATCGAAATTTGACGAGCCTACATAAGACGATGATCTGGAATAACTTGCCCTTGTCATATTGAATATGCTGAAGTTTGACTTCGCGATCGGGGTGTTCAGCATAACACGGAAGCCACCATTGTAGGAGTCTTTACCGTTAACGGGAATGGAGTACTGCACTCCGTTCGTGCCGTACCACTGAGCATTGACAATCGGGTTCTTGACGATTCCACCATCGATTCCGGCACGGATGGAGAGGAACGTAGTCTTGTTTGTGTGACCAAAATCACTTCTGAAATCGTGGTTAAAATATGGCTCAAGGTACATGTTACCGAATGAGACGTTGAGAGGGTTGGTGTTGTCCGGCACTCTCATCAGCTGGCTTACGGAAGGCTGCTGGGAACGTCCGAAATAGAAACCGCGTACATTGGTGTTGTCATCAATGTCGTACCACAGCATCGCTTGCGGTGCCCAATTGAGGACGTGGCTGTCGTAGGTATCGTAGCCACTTGTCTCATTGTGGGTGTCGGTAGGGTTGGCACTCACTCCGGCCTGAGCACGGAATTTATCTTTCTGGTAAACAAAGTTTGCTCCGATTGTTTGATTGACATAACGATTGATAATCTCACTAGAATAGACGCTATTAGCGACCTCCCCGATCGGATTGTAAATCAAATTTGACGCACTGAAATCTTCAACCACACCGCTGTCAAAAGTGTTCTTCTTTGATGTTGTCCTATTCCATGACAACTCGTAGTTGGCCTCGACAAAGAATCCCTTACCCAATGGTTCTGTGTAAGTGAGACGGCCGCTCAAAGACTTGGTGTCCTGATTCTGGTTGTAACGTTGGTTGATGATAGAGTCCGCTGCCGTCTCGAATTCATCGTAAGTTCTTGTCAAAGATTGGTTAAAGCCGTTGGTCTCGTTGCCGCTGAAATTGTAACGGGCATTGAACGAAAGGGTTCTGCCGGCCTTGCCGAGTTTCTGACGGAAAAGGAAGAAGCCATTCGTTCTCCAGTTATTGTTGGAACCAGTGTTGCTGGTAAAACCGTCATTTGTTCTGGAAGTCGCACCGTTTCTTTCCGTCAAGGTCGAGAACTCTGAAATCTCATTGAAGTCTCCGTTACCGAAACTTACCTGAGGTTGGAACAAAATCGAAGTGTTTTCCGAGAACTTATGTTCGAGACGGACACCGAAACGATGGCCATCGGAGTTCGTTGTGTTAGAACCCTTATTGTTATAGATAAGGTTATAGTTGTCAAGATAGGTAATCTTCTTGCTTTCCTCTTCAACGTAGGTCTCGTTGTTGTTGTAGAGGTAGTTACCTCCGAGATCCATCTTGCCGTCAAACAGACTTGTGTTGCCATTCAGGCCACCCATCCAGGATGTAGTAATTCCGTTGCCGGGACCCCAGCCACGGCTGCCACGGCCCATTCCGCCACCGCCACCGCGCATTCCCTGCATCATGCTGCCGGCCAAGTCGTTGAATCCACGGTTATTGGTGTTGTTACCGTTGATGATGACGCTGAGTTGGTTCTTGTCAGTGAATCGTCCCAAGAAACCGGCTCCTTGATAGCGCCAGTCACCATTTCCGGAAGACAGTTCAGAACCCGAAACCTGCTTGCGGACATCATGTCCAGCCCCGGCCATGACGTTTCCGAAGAGTCCGTTCATCATGCCTTTCTGAATGGAAAGGTCAATTATGGTCTCGTCGTTACCGTCATCGATGCCGGTGAACTCGGCTTGCTCAGACTTTTTCTCGACGACCTTCACCTTGTCGATAATCTTGGCGGGAATATTCTTAGACGCAAGCTGCGGGTCGTCAAGGAAGAATGTCTTACCGTCGATCGTTATCTTACTGATTGTCTGACCGTTCGCAGTGACAGTTCCATCCTCTGAGACCTCAACTCCTGGGAGCTTTTTCAACAAATCCTCCAAGACATCATTTTCGGTTGTCTTGAATGACGAGGCGTTATATTCAATCGTGTCTTTCTTGATCACAATAGGGTTGCCAGTTGCAGAAACGCTGGCCGCGTCAAGAACCTGCTTGTCTGGGTCCATTTTAAGGACACCGAGGTCTAATTTACCCTTCACCTCCACTTCTTTGGTAAGAGTCTTATAACCAAGGAGTTCAGCCTTAAGTACATATTTCCCAGCGGAGACTTTTTCAAAGGTTGTTTTGCCCTTGTCGTCACTGAGGGCATACTTGTAGGGCTTGGTGCCCCCCGGCTTCGTGATGGAAACGGTAGCAAATCCGACCGCCTCACCGGTGGATGAATCCGTAAGTGACAATGTGACCGTGCCACTGCCCTGGGCAAAGGCCAAAGAAAAAGCCGACACAATGCCGGCTACAAAAGTGATGAATTTCTTTAAGTTCATAAGGAATACTCAACTAATCAACCTAACGCTTCATTTGACAGAAAAATGCGGATTCGGTTTAATCCACGCGGTAAAAAATGCAGAATAATAAAAAATATTCCAAATGAATATATCAGGGCGACGCAAAGCAAGAGGTCTTGGGGGCAACTATTCCACCATCACTTCACCCTATCCGGATGCTCTTTGATGAACTTTTCCCAACCTCCAGAGCTCTTGATCTTTGCAAGCGGGCTGGAAATATTGTAGTAATGACAAAGTGCTATAGCAAGCGCATCCGACGCATCCAGATGCTCCGGCTGGAAATCCACGCCCAACGTCTTGCGCAGCATCACGCTCACCTGCTCTTTTGAGGCGGCCCCGTTGCCCGTGATCGCCTGCTTAGCCTCGCGGGGAGCATATTCATGAATCTCGGTGATGCCATATTCAAGAGCAGCGAGCATCGCGGCCCCCTGCGCGCGCCCCAGTTTCAGGATGACCTGGGCATTTTTGCCGTAGAACGGCGACTCCAGCGCCATCACGGTGCCATGGTAGGTCTTGCAGACTTCGGTGACGGTGTCGTAGATCTGACGGAGTTTTGAATATGCATCCGCCTCCTTCCTCAGGTCCAGCACGCCCATGTCCACGAACACAGGCTTGCCACCGATGACATCAATGACCCCGAAACCAAGGAGATTGGTTCCGGGGTCTATTCCTATGATGGTTGTCTTGTCCATAGAACTCGGAAAGAGGCCCATCCACCGCAATTGGTGAAAAGGTGTTTCTCTAATACAACCGTTGATTAGTCAATGCAGTCGAATCCGGTGTAAGGACGGAGAACCTCAGGGATGACGATTTTGTCATCCTTCTGGTTGTCCTCAAGCAGGGCGGCAACAACGCGAGGGAGAGCGAGCGAGCTTCCGTTCAGGGTGTGGCAGAGCTGCATCTTGCCCTCAGCGTCACGGTAGCGCAGGTGCAGACGGTTCGCCTGATAGGTCTCGAAGTTGGAGACAGATGAGATCTCAAGCCAACGTCCCTGAGCCGCTGACCACAACTCGAAATCGTAGGTGATGGCTGAGGTGAAGCTCAGGTCGCCACCGCAAAGACGGAGGATCCTGTACTTCAGACCGAGCTTGTTGACGATACCCTCAACGTGGGCAACCATCTCGTCCAGAGCGGCATAAGAGTTCTCCGGCTTCTCGATGCGCACGATCTCGACCTTGTCGAACTGATGCAGACGGTTCAGCCCCCTCACGTCCTTGCCATAGGAACCGGCCTCGCGGCGGAAGCACGGAGTGTAGGCGGTCATCTTCTGCGGGAAGTCATCATTGCCGAGGATGACATCTCTGAATATGTTGGTGACAGGAACCTCGGCTGTAGGGATGAGGTAGAACTCATCTAACCCTACGTAGTACATCTGTGCCTCCTTGTCTGGCAGCTGGCCGGTACCGAAACCTGAGGCGGCGTTGACCATGATAGGCGGCTCGACCTCCTTGTAGCCGGCGGCCGTGTTGATGTCGAGGAAGAAGTTGATAAGGGCTCTCTGGAGTTTCGCGCCCTTGCCCTTATAGACAGGAAATCCGGCTCCGGTGAGCTTCACGCCTAGATCAAAGTCAATGATGTCGTATTTCTTGGCGAGTTCCCAGTGAGGAAGGGCGTGCTCAGGAAGGTTGACCTCAGGGCCGCCCATCTTCACAATCTGGTTGTCCTCGGCACCTTTTCCTGGGATGACGAGGTCGCAAGGCATGTTCGGAAGGAGAACCAACTGATTGTTCAGTTCCTTGTTGTTCTCATCAGCCTTCGCGAGAAGCTCGGAGGACTTAGCCTTAAGCTCGGCCACTTCCTTCTTGACCTCTTCGGCCTCGGCCTTCTTGCCATCCTTCATCAGACCGCCAATCTGCTTGGTGAGCTGATTCTGCTTGGCCACGATGGCGTCGCTCTCTGTCTGGAGATTTCTTCTGTTAGTGTCCAGTTCGAGGACTTTTTCCACGATGGCCCTCGCATCGAAATTCTTTACTGCCAGCTTCTCGATCACGTGCTGCGGATCGTCACGAAGCGTCTTGAGTGTGAGCATAGTATATGAATAGTTTAATTACAAACAAAAAAGAGGACAGGCACGATAACTCGAAGCCAGCCCTCTTTCATTATCAATCCTCCGAGTCTTAGTTCTCAAAAGGGATAACCGAGACGTAGGATTTGTCCTCTCTCTTCCTTGTGAACTTAACCGTTCCGTCAACGAGAGCGTAGAGAGTGTGATCCTTGCCCATTCCGACGTTCTTGTCAGGATTGTGGACAGTGCCTCTCTGCCTTACGATGATGTTGCCGGCCTTTACGACCTCACCGCCGAATTTCTTGAGTCCAAGCCTTTTGGAATGAGACTCACGACCGTTCTTTGAACTTGATTGTCCTTTCTTGTGTGCCATAATCTGTTACTCTTTAGAAATTAAGCGATTTCATCGATACGGATCTTGGAAAGCTTCTGGCGGTGGCCATTGAGCTTCTGGAATCCCTTGCGACGGATCTTCTTGAACACGAGCACCTTGTCAGCCTTAGCCTCGTCATCGAGAACGGTGGCCTTCACGACTGCGCCCTTTACATAAGGATTACCGAGCTTGATCTGCCCTTCGGAGTCAACGAGCAGTACCTTGTCGAACTCAACTGAAGAATCCTTGGCCGCTGCGAGACGGTTAACAAAGATCTCTTTTCCAGCCTCAACCTTGAACTGCTGTCCTGCAATGTCAACAATTGCGTACATAAAAAAACAAAACTTTATTAAGTTTCAGCCGCAAGCGCCCGTACCCTCGGCACGGAACTTCTGGAGCTCCACGACCATCAAACAGACTGCAAATTTACGCAAAATCCCCCAATCCGCAAAATATTTCGCAGCCCCTCGCAAACCGGCCCCTCGCAAACCACCTTCCCTCGGTAGAAATCCAAAGGCAGGCATCTTAAAAAGGGATCAGACATCTGCCTTGTTTGTCCAACGGTCATTACAAATGACAGTCACAAAGATAGCGAATAATTTTTTACTGACTAAAATAAAGATAACACCTAAAATCCGCAACCTATAGGATGCGGATTTTAGGATATTTTAGTATTTGATATACCTGTCACTTAATGGATTATGATAATAATCCCTGAATATGGACGATGCTATGATTATACAATATTTTCGGATGATGTAGAGTATTATGCCGGGATCCCAAGAAAGACCAGGAGCGGAGATGCTATGCTCTCTGGCGAATTCCTTAATGATGTCATCTGAATGGGAATAATCATTCTTCATCTTTCGCTTCCATTGTTTACCTTTGATGTTCAGGACTGAACCCGCCGTATCGCAATATGTGTAAACAGCACCGGGGACAGTAACAACTTTGTCTGCGTAATAGAGGGCAGTGAAAGAAAAATAACGGTCTTCTATGAAGCGCCCGACTTCAAACCTGAGATTATGCTCAAGCAGAAATGACTTTTTGAATATATAACGCCATACAAATCCCCACTTGACCACCCAAGTCACAGACAACTTTCCCCTCGTGGAGGTGTACACATTTATTTTATGGAATACTTGACTCTTATAAGCCTTTCTCTCACTGAATATCCCGCAGCAGGCAATGTCCGCTCCGGTGTCATATAACGCTACGGCCATATTGGCGTAGAAGTCCTCATTAACCCTGTCATCCACATCCATGAAATGGACATAGTCACCCGTCGCAGCGTCAAATCCGACATTCCTTGCCGTCGATATCCCTTGGTTTTTATCCAAAACTATCACTTTCACGGGATACCGCCTTGCTATAGAAGCGGAATTGTCAATGTCTCCGTCAATCACAACAATGATTTCCAATTTCATTTTATATTTCTGTCCCAAGAGGTTCTCAAGACAATTCGCAATATGTCGCTCACCTTTGTAACAAGGTATTATTACAGATATGGTCATACCGTTAAATTACATCGCGACCCCATAACGATTATTATTTGGTTGTTAATAAAATAGAAAGTGTGGAGTCGATTTCGTAACTTCTTCTGGACGTTCTGGACAAACGCTGCAAGAAAGACACAATCCGTACTCCACACCTGTTGGATATGAAGTACGAAATGAGCAGAAGCCCACCGACAGCATAATCACAAAACAGGCGGAGTGCTTTTGTTGCCGACCCTTGCAGTTAGAAATTGTCCAGATTTCCAGAAGGTGGCGAAAAACACTTTCGCTGATATGTACGTCACGCCAAGCGTGTTGGCCATGACGCTGCAAATATAACGATTAAATCCGTAAAACGATATTAAAAAGGTAACTGTTTTACATAAAATCAGGAACTTGATACGGGTGCAGATTTCAAGATTCCGCACCCGCTTGTTTATGAATTGATTTACTCGGGTGCAATATCCGTCTGTTCGCACCCGATGGATTGAGGCAAATTGTAAAATCCAACTACAAAGATATTGTCATTCGTCCTTGCGGGTTTTCTTGATTGTCTTCGACAACTTGAAGGCCATCAGGTTAACCTCGACAGAAAATTCTTCCTCAGTCACTTCCATATCCTTGGAGATTATTCCGGAAAGAATAGCGCCGGCCTTTTGGGAAAGAGATTTCTTCGCAGCGCCATCAGTTTCACGGGGAATCGACGAGACCGTCCTCCCTAAGTCCTTCAACCTGGAATAAGCCTCTATGATGTTTATCGTAGTCAATGTGGCTTGAGGACTTTTGAGGATTGTCGCCAGCATATACAGTCCCTTTTCGGTAAAAGCCTTAGTGCCATTTGATGAGAATTGGATAGCCTTAAGGCGGTCGAAATTTTCGACCACCCATTGAGCCTCAGACTGTTGCAACGACATAATGTAGCCGGTCGGGAATTTATCAGGATTATTTTTGACCGCCTCGTTCACACGTCTGGTCTCAACGCCGTACAATTCCGCGACATCCCTGTCTATCAAAACCATCTGGCCTCTCAACTCAATTATCTTTCGTTCAACGTCCTTCATAGTGAACGGTATGATATTCTTTGTTTTCTCTGCGTTCATTTCTTTTTGTTTTTGACACCGGCACATCACATTGTGATATGACGACATAAGATGAATAACCGAATAACCACGTAATGCGCATCGGAGATAAGGGTGTCAGATACCCAGCCAGAGCGGCCTGCAGAGCTTGCTAATACATAGAACCTACGTACTGCGCATAATCTAAGCAAATGTAGTGAAAAACAGCGAAATTAAAAAATCGGCCCCGAGCGATGCAGGAGCCGATTCTGAATAGCGAAGTCTGGAATATTCTTCAGTTCCGGGCAGTGTCTTTTCGCCAGAGGCGGGACATGTCCTCGAGGGTCTTGCCTTTGGTCTCTGGGACCAGACGCCAGACGAAGATGGCTGCGATGACGCAGATGGTGCCGTAGAGGCCGTAGGTGAACCAGTGACCGAAATCATCACCAGCGGTGAGGTGCATGTTGAACATAGGCACGAAGGTAGAGCTGACAATGAAGTTAAAAATCCACTGGAAAGCCACAGCGATTGCGACAGCAGCGCCACGAATTGTGTTCGGGAATATTTCTGCGATGAGAACCCAGCAGATCGGGCCCCAGCTGAACATGAAGGAAGCACTGTAGACCATGATGCTGATCATCGTGATGAAACTCAAGGCTTCGTTGCCGAAAGTCAAGGCGACACCGAAGGCGCCTATAGCCATTCCGATCGACCCCCAGATTAGCAGCGGACGACGGCCCCACTTCTCAACGGTGAACACAGCGAGAAGGGTGAACGCGATGTTCACGACTCCCATGATCACAGTCTGCACCATAGGGTTGCTCATCCCCATGTCCTGGAATATTCTCGGAGCATAGTAAAGAACCGCATTGATGCCGACAGCCTGCTGGAAGACGCTGAGCATAATGCCGATGAATATGCACATAAAGCCATAGGAGAAGAGTTTCTCCTTCTTCTCGGTGAGCGTCCCCTGGATGTCAGCAAGGATCTCCTTCGCGGTGCCGAGACCGTTGATCTTAGACAGGACAGAAAGAGCCTTTTCCTGCTTCCCGGTCATCACAAGATAACGCGGAGTCTCAGGAACCAAACAAATCAGCACAGTGAACAAAGCCGCAGGAACGCACTCGGAACCGAACATGTAGCGCCATCCGGTCTCGATTGTCCACTGGGCATCCAAAGCATTGGCGATTGCCCCCGCTGCATCATAGATAGGATTGGCATGGCTTCCGAGAATCATAAGGTTCACGAAATAGACCACCAACTGACCGAAGATGATCGCGAACTGATTCCAGCTCACGAGCATTCCACGGATGCCACTCGGAGCCACCTCACCGATGTACATCGGACAGATGGCCGAGGCTATTCCCACTCCTATTCCACCGAGAATCCTGTAGGCGTTGAAGACCCAAAGCAAGGTAATGGACGGCTTGCCTACAGGCAAGATTCCGTACATTTCCGGGCACATACTGCCCCACGCGGAGACGAAGAAGCATATTCCCGCAATGATGAGGGAACGCTTGCGCCCTAAACGGGTGGCGAAAAGGCCAGACAATGCACTTCCGATGACGCAGCCGATCAGTGCGCTAGAAGAAGTGAGCCCGTGAAAGAAATTCGTGTAGGTGAAGTCTGAGGCACCTCTGAAGAACGCCTCCAAACCTTTCTCCGCACCGGAGATGACCGCTGTGTCGTAACCGAACAGCAGCCCTCCCAGCACGGCGACCAATACAATTGAAAACAGATAGGCACGGCTGCCTTTTTCAGGACAGTCCATCGCTTACTTGCTGTAGATGTTGACCAAAGTCTCGTAGAGCTCCTGCTGACCGCTTGTCTGCTTAGGCTCTCCGTGCTCCTTGGCATAGGAAACAAGCTCCTCAAGGGACATATTCCCTTCCTCAAAGCGCTTGCCCTCTCCTGAATCGAAAGAAGCATAGCGTTCCTTAACCATTTCAGGGATAGGAGATTCCTCAACAATAGCAGCAGCGTTCAGAAGCGCGCGGGCCATAGAATCCATTCCGCAGATGTGAGCAATGAATATGTCCTCCGGGTTGGTAGAATTTCTTCTCAGTTTGGCATCGAAGTTCGAACCTCCGTTGCCAAGACCTCCGTTACGGATGATCTGGAGCATAGCCTGGGTGAGTTCGAACACGTCAACCGGGAACTGGTCGGTGTCCCAACCGTTCTGCGCATCGCCTCTGTTCGCGTCGATGGAGCCAAGCATTCCGTTGTCAACAGCCACCGCGAGTTCATGCTCGAAAGTGTGGCCGGCAAGGGTGGCGTGATTCACCTCGATGTTGACCTTGAAGTCCTTGTCAAGTCCGTGGGCGCGGAGGAAACCGATAACGGTCTCGGTGTCCACATCGTACTGATGCTTGGTAGGCTCCATAGGCTTAGGCTCGATGAGGAACGTGCCTTTGAAACCGCGGGCGCGAGCATAGTCACGGGCAGCCTTGAGCATCTGTGCGAGATGGTCTTTCTCTCTCTGCATCTGAGTGTTGAGAAGACTCATGTAGCCCTCGCGGCCTCCCCAGAAGACGTAATTCGTTCCTCCAAGCTTGATAGTCGCATCAATGGCGTTCTTGATCTGCACAGCAGCACGGGCGACAACATCGAAGTCAGGATTGGTGGCGGCACCGTTCATATACCTTCTGTGACCAAACACATTGGCGGTTCCCCAAAGAAGCTTGATGTCGGTACCCTTCATCTTCTCAAGAGCATAGTCGGTGATGGCCTTCATGCGGGCTTCATATTCATCAATAGTCGGAGCCTCGTCAACAAGATCCACATCGTGGAAGCAGAAGTACTCGATGCCCAGCTTGTTCATGATCTCGAAGCCAGCGTCCATCTTGTCCTTTGCCCTCTGGATAGGATCCGAAGCCTTGTCCCACTCGTAGTCTCTGGTCTGGCCACCGAACTGGTCACCGCTCGCCTGACCGAGTGTGTGCCACCAAGCCATGGCGAATTTGAGCCAATCCTTCATCTTCTTTCCGAGGACTACTCTCTCAGGGTCATAATAATGAAACGCCAACGGGTTCTTGCTTTCCACACCCTCGAACGGAATCTTACCGATCTGAGGGAAATATTCTTTTGCCATAATACTATAATTATTAATAAGTTACTACTTTATCAAGTTCTTCCTTCCAACTCCCGTAAGCCTCCTGATAGGCTTCCTGATCCGCTGGTTCCACCACGGCCAAGCGCTCAAGGGTAGAAAAGGCTTCATCGTTGTTTTTGAATATTCCTACGCCCATTCCCGCTCCTTTGGCAGCACCTACGGAGCCATCCGTGTCGTGAAGCTCAATCGTTGCTCCTGTCACCCCGGCAAGTGTGTTCCTAAACACCGGACTTAGGAACATGTTGGCATTCCCCGCATGAATCACGTTGACTTTCATACCCATCTCAGACATGATGTCCATTCCGTATCTGAATGAGAATGCCACGCCTTCCTGAGCGGCTCTGACGACATGCCTCCAGTTGTGGACATTAAAATTGAGTCCGGACAAGCGGCAGCCTATCTCCTTATTGCCAAACATTCTTTCCGCTCCGTTTCCGAAAGGAGAAATCAGCACGCCTTCGCTTCCGATTGGGATCCCGGCTGCGATGTCGTTCATCTCAGCGTAAGAAAGGTCCTGAGGAATTGCATTCCTGCGGACCCATGAATTAAGGATTCCTGTACCGTTGACACAAAGAAGGATTCCAAGCCGAGGAGCCTCCGCAGTGTGGTTCACATGGGCGAAGGTGTTCACCCTTGACTGTGGGTCATAGCCATATTCCCCGTTCACTCCATAGACAACTCCCGATGTGCCAGCGGTCGCAGCCACATCTCCAGGGTTGAACACGTTCAGAGACAGTGCGTTGTTCGGTTGGTCTCCCGCTCTGTACGATACCGGGATCCCGGCCTTAAGACCTAATTCCGTAGCTGCCGATGCAGTCAGCCTCCCCTGCTCCGAAAAAGTTGGGACAATCTTCGGAAGGATGTCTTTCCTAAACCCGAACCAATCCATCAGAAAAAAGGCCGGACGGTTCTCCTTGAAGTCCCAAAGCATGCCTTCGGACAATCCGCTGACAGTAGTGCAAGACTCTCCCGTGAGTTTCAATGCGATGTAATCTCCAGGAAGCATTATCTTGTCAATACTTTCGAATATTTCCGGTTCATTTTCCTTCACCCAAGCCAATTTGGAGGCCGTGAAGTTACCGGGAGAGTTCAGAAGATGGCTCAGGCACTTCTCCGGACCTATTCCCTTAAAAGCGGCCTCGCCATAAGGCACTGCTCTTGAGTCACACCAGATTATGGCATCCCGAAGAGGCTCCCCGTCCTTGCCCACGCACACCAAACCGTGCATCTGGTAGGATATTCCCACAGCTTCGACCTTCACCTTTCCAGCCTTGGACAGCACTTCCGCCGTGGCAAGTTTGAGGCTATCCCACCACATCCGGGGATCCTGTTCGGCCCAACCTATTATTTTAGATGTGATCGGAGCCTCGCTCTTCGGGTAAAAAGCGCTCGCCACACATTTTCCTGTGGCCACATCCACAAGACTGGCCTTGACAGACGAACTTCCTACATCGTAGCCAAGCAGACAATCGGCAAATCTATTCATATTCTTGTCTTTTTGAATATCTTGGAGTCAAACTTATAGAACCTGGCGGCCCTGTGCGCCACGCCTTTTTCCTTTTCCACAAGCGGCACAACATAGGGCATCACAGCCAATTTCTTATAGAAATTCCGGGCGTCTATTTCATTGCCGGTGACGAACTGATAGACTTTCCGGAGCTGTGGGATCGTGAACTTTCTCGGCAGAAGCTTGAACATGCACTGGGGCTCACCCACTGCGTACATTCCCATGTATTTCACAGCATCCCGTATGATAATGTTATGATCAAAAGCGAGCGCCGGCACTTCGTCAAGCGGCACCCAGCACGCCTCATACCCATCCAAGACCTCAAGAGCCCTGTCGATTCTGACAAGCGCGACATAAGCCACAGTGACAATCCTCTCAACTACCTGATTTTCGGTCATCTTTATCCAATGCAAATCCTTTGGATCCTTCGTTCTGTCCTTAGAGCCAAAAGCCTTGAATTGCAGTAGAGGAATATTCTTTAGCCCTGTCAATTCTCCAAGCACCCTCGCAGCCGCCTCGTCAAGATCCTCATCCATGTAAATGATGTTCCCAGGAAGTTTCATGTCGTGAAATTCCTGTCCGTTCTCTTCTCCACATCGCTTGATCAAGAGCACATTCAATCTCTCACCATCAAATCCGAAAACCACACAATCCACCGAGATGTGATTGTTAGCTCTTGGCTTCGTGCCAGCATGTACTGTAGGCATTATATTATCGTTCATGTTATCAATTATGTTTTGCAAATATAAATAATATCTACCAAAATTACAAAATAACCTGAAAGATAAATAATAAATATGCTATATATCAATGTTTTACAAATCATATTTTTTATGATTTCATGTTCGTCCTTATCATAATATGTATGATATGATTTTGATTAGATAAAAAAATACTGTATCTTTACAAGCCATAGTTAACACTAAACTTGAGACAGTTTTTGTTGTGAGAAGAATCGCTACTATCATCATAATGCTTGTTGCCGCTACCCTGGCGGCAACAAGCCAAGATTATGAATACGGACTCCACTTCAATTCATACCCTTTAGCTTCCGAGCGGATTACAAGCCTGCTACTAGATAATGGAAAGCTCATACCAACAAGCGGTAAAACAATGAAGATGACTTTTTCCGTCCGTAACAGGCCTGAGAACATTTTCGGAACTATTTTTCGTATTATCACAGATAGTGGAGAGAACATCGACTTAATGTACTCAATTGACAGAAAAGACGTTCATTACCCAATCCTTGTCACTGGAGAGAATGTCACCAAAATTGAATCTGAGTTGGTGACCGAGGAGTGGTTCCCTGTCTCAATCTCATTAAATCCAAAGGACGGGGGCATCGTAATTGACTTCAACGGAACTGTCACCACCTTGAAGGATGCGGGGACTAAAGGGGCATCGGGATTCCGGATAGCATTCGGCAAATGTCCTTTGTCCGGCTACACTCTTGACGATGTTGCCTCCATTGACATAAAAGACATAATACTCTACCGCAACAACAAGAAAATCCGTCATTGGCCTCTTTCTCTTCACGAAGGTGAGGATTGTCTGGATCTAATTCACCAAAGCAGGGCAAGCGGAACGAACACTTCTTGGATCATCGACCAGTACATCACGTGGAAACCTGTGACAGAAATCGAGTTTAAAAATTGCCCATCAGTCGCTTTCGACCCTGACGGAGTGTTCTACCTTACGACAGATGGCAAGGAGCTGAAGATTTTCGACACAAGGAGAGACTCATTGTCTGAAATTGCTGGAATAAGTGGCGGATATCCAGGAAACGCACCGAACCAACTGACCTACGACAAGACAAAGGGAAAGTTAATCGCCTATAATCTTGATGAAGGCACGGGAGCAACCCTGAATCTTGAGCAAAAAAGATGGGAAGGTGGCAAAGATGCTACCAAAGATCATGACTTCTGGAACAACACCTCATGCTATGACCCGAAAAACGAGAGAGTCGTCAGTTTCGGGGGATATGGCCATTACCACTACAACAATCGCTTTGTTGTTCTCAATCCATTCGGCAATTCGGTCAACTCAGCTAGAATCATTGAGGACATCACCCCAAGATACGGCTCCGCATCCGTGATTATTGATTCATTGATGTACATCTTCGGGGGAAGGGGAAACATGTCTGGGAAACAGGAATTGTCTCCAAGATACTATTTTGAGTTATATTCAATCAATTTAAATAACTTCACAGTCGAGAAACTCTGGAGCAGAAAGGATTTTACAATTGATTTCGTCTGTGGAGAAAACATGATTTATGACAGAAAGGAGGACTGCTTCTATGTCATGGCCAATAGAGGTGGTGGTGTCCTGATAAGAATAAAAAGGACAGCACCAACGATGGACTTTATGTCTTTGGACTGCAATGTTAACTACAATTCCCAGTACTATTGGGCAAACCTGTACCTAAACAGAGAAGAGAATAAGTTATATTCGGTTATAACCAAGTCCCAGGTTGACGGGTCTTCAAGAGTTCATATTTTCGAAATGAATTATCCTCCTATTCCTGTTAATTCATTGCACCAGGCCATGGCACGGAGCGAAAAAACATCCAAAGACATTGGGGGCAGATTCTTGAGCATCGGTGGATTGACATTGATATTTTTGTCATTCGGGATTTCTTGTTCTTTGGCAATAGTGGTGTGGAAAAGACGCAGAGGAGAATCATTAAAGACTGGCGCTATTGTGGAAGCGGGAAATGAGGAATATGTTCCCGAAACTGTTTACTACGATCTCAGCCGAAGCTGCATCTGCTTCTTTGGTGGGTTCAAGGTGATGGACAAAGACGGCAATGACATCACCCTTCAGTTCACTCCGACCCTTAAAGCCCTGCTTGTTCTTCTGATCTTGTTCACAGTCAAGGAGAGCAACGGCATCATCAGTGGGAAACTGAACCATCTGCTTTGGTCCTACAAGCCGGAAGACTCAGCCAACAATAACAGGAATGTGTACATCAGCAAACTCAGATCTGTCTTGGAGCAAGTTGGAGACATCAAGATTCTGAATCAGAACAAATTCTGGAGCATATCATTCGGAGATGGGACATTCTGCGATTACTGTGAGGCCATGAGACTTTACGATGAACCGGATAACGTGGATTCCGCCCAAAGGCTTCTGGAGCTTCTTCTCAAAGGACAGATGCTGCCTAATCTCGAACTGGACTGGATGGACGATTTCAAGAGCGAATTCTCCAACAAAACCATTGATTTCCTATGCCAGCAGCTTAAGAGAAAGGATCTGCCTGACAAAGTGCTGCTTTGCGCCACCGACACGATTTTTCAGTACGACTTCCTGAACGAAGAGGCGTTGAAGGTCAAATGCGCAATCCTCTACAGGCAAGGTAAAGCTGGCTTGGCGAAGTCGATTTACGACACATTCCTAAAAGACTACAGGACATCTCTCGGCATTGAATATCCCGTGACATTCAAAGAGTTAATAGATGGACAAAAATGAATATGGCTAGCCTTACCACGGGCAGCCATATTCAAACGAACCTATTGCGAGTCATCACTTTAGCCGTGCTGCGGCCTCACCGGCAAGGCGAAGGTACAGATCAGGCTCCACACCTTCATCCAACGGAACGAAACGGCTTCCGCCCTGTTGTTTAGGCAATTTCTTGGCAAGTTTGTAAATCGCTGTGCCTTCATCAATCTCATCGAACATTGCCACATAGATCATCTTGGCACCAGCATGCAGGAGATAGTCTAGTTGCATGCTGAAAAAACTGCCGCCATTGCGAGGAATCGTGCTACCGGTCTGAGGATAGATCATGTTCTCCCACGAGAATCCTGGGAAGGCCAAGGGAGCATAGTCGATATCATGTTCCTTAGCCCACGCCAAATCCTTATCAATCAACGGGCAGAATCGTCTATAGTTCTGTTGATTATAACGACCAACGAACCAAGGCATGACAATGTCACATTTTAGGATCAAATCATGAAGATTTGGATCATCGACCGCATCAACTTTCCTTTCACGCCATCTGGCCGGAACTCCAATCATGACGCTGAATCCTCTGTCCTTCAAGCCATCTATGATTTCAACGGCCTGATCAAAACCATATTTTCGGCTATCATTGAAGCCTATTCCCCAGACAGCGACAAGCGGCTTGCCGTTATGGTAAAGATAGGATGGATTGTCACGGTGGTTAAAAAGGTGATACTTTTCCGCGAGATCATCAACATCGTCAAGCAATGTCTTAGGTCCTTTTGACGGTGACATTCCTGACAGATCATACATCACACAGATTGCCCTATCGTACTTGTTCGCTGCGGTCATAGCGTTGGACAGCACTGTGTTGAAATGACTTAGGCCAGACCGATGAGAGATCTCTCCCACGAAACGCTGCATAAAGACTCCGTCTATTCCATATTCCTTCATCCAACGGAAATGCGTATCGACAGTTGAATAATCTCTGGAAGAGTACAGATAGGCAGGAGTACCGTCTTCGTAGGAAAATTCAGTCTTATAAAGTTTTTGGTACTCAGAGACATCTGGCCATAAGTCTATGGAGCACGATCCTGGCCGGAAGCCATTGCGTCCCCGATAGTGGTACCATCCTCTGTCTGCCCCATCACTGGGAGCGTTGAACCAGCCTTGATAACCAGCCATAAGAAGCCCCTCATAAGACTCATAAGTAACACCTCCAGAATATATTCCATCACCGGCCACGGCTAGAGCAGCCGGCAACAGAAATCTTATCAAAACTAACACTATTCTTTTCATAGGCATTTTCTACTCCATTCCTATTATGATGTCCACCTTTCTTGATTCCGGAAAAACCTTCATTTGCGTTACCTTGCCATCTCTAACACTGCATTCGATGGTAGTGTTGTATGGTGCATGTAACTTAAAATCAGCATTCCATTCCTTAGGCCATGCAGGAATAATCCGGATAGTACGGCCTTCCGCCTGCATGAGCATGAGTTGGAGAGTCATCGAGCCAGTGCCGCCATTATCCATGTCAGGAGAGTAGTCAGCCACTTTGGCCCAGAACCAAGGGAAGCGCTGTTTCCCGTAAGTTGTAAAAGCATGTACCGCTGCATTACGGGCAACATCAGTAATGCCAAGCAAAGCGGCCTGCATCCCGTCCTGTCCCCAGCAGTTGTCAAACGGGAAAAGACGAGCGTCAAATGTGTCGCGTGCAAGATCAAGCCCCGGCTTGCCAAGACAGTAATTGCGGTATGGGAACACCGGATAAAGCTCCGGATTCTCTCCGTTGTCGATTCTGCCATATTTCAAGGCAGGGAGGATTCCCTTCTTCCCGCTTTTTAGGGTTCCCATAGGGATTTCCGGCAAATCTCGCTCTAGACTTGTCAAAAGTTCGAGCATCTCAGCGTCCAATAATTCCGTTGGGATATTCCTAAACCTTCCGACCAAAGACCATAGACCTGCGATGTCAGGAGTTGCATTGACTACGTCATATTGGTAAACCTCAATAGATTGGATAGGATCAAAAAGGATCTTACCGTTCTCACCGCGGTTCCAATGTTCATTGTAGTAAGTCATTACGGCCTTGGAGAAAGGCAGTATAGCAGACTCCAAGTAGGTCTTGTCCAATGTGTTATCGTAGTAGTCAAGCATCTGATAGGCAATCTCCAGAGCACCTTGAGTGTGATACCTCATGTAACGGCTCTGAGGGTACTTGTCAGGATTGTTCCAGCCAAAGTCCATAAGATTAGGAAGGCCCCAGAAGTGCATGGTTTCAATGTAAGAGGCACCTGAGTGGCCAAAATATTCACGAACTTTGTCGGTGGCTAGAGGCAGTGAGTTGGTGTAAAGGTTTAGCCAAGGCATCAACATATCATAGTCTCCAGAGGCTACAAGAGGGTAATACATGTGCCTAGTGTTCTGGTGCCAATAGCATGAGCCCCAATCCCTAAAATCAGGATCATGATCCAAAGTCGAAGGCACTGCTCCTTCCGGCAGTTCATGCCCGACTGTGAATATGCTTCCGTTGAACTTCATCGGGAACTCGCCCCTTCCTGCGCACGCAGTGAGGTAGCGGTTGACGGTGTAGCCCTGATAAACCTGTCTGGCGGAGTAGTCCCCACTCACATAGACCCAGCTACGGCCCCAGAAATTCTTCCACCAATTGATGTGTGCCTTGAGAGCTTTGGATCTACTGATTTTCTCAATTTTACGAATATCCTCGTTTAGGTCAGAAAGCCACCCCAGCGGTGAGTCAGCGAAGGATGTCTTAACATAGACATTAATCGAGTTTTTCTTGGAAGAAGACACAGACTCCATAGTGACATCGTCAGAGGGAGCAAGTCCTGTACCCCTGACTTCAGCACCGTAACACCTATGAAGAAGAGGATCCTGATACTTACCGATTAAATCACCGAGATGCTCCTGAAGAAGGACCTTAGGGTAACGGCTCGAACTGTTGAAATGGCACCATGCGGTTCCATCAGAAGTCGAAGGAAGGACGGTGTCCGCTAGGAAGTCAACGCCATCTGGATCGCTGCGCCACTCCCAAAAATTAAACACATTCTCATTAACTTGTTCTTGGGTAAGGTGATAGTCTTTTTTCCTCCAAAGCTCATTCGTCACCTTTACCTTGACCGGATTCTCAGTCCTTGAATCCACCCTGACCACAGGGTTGTTGGCATCTATCCAAACATCGACTTCATTCTTACCTGACTTCAATGTCAGCACTCCAGTGGCTATCGAGAGAATCTGCGTGAAATCATCCTTGCCCACGAACGGGTTCGGAACAAGACTTACCCGCACCTTGCCAATCTTCTGAAGCTGAGCATTCTCACTCCATGAGTCTGTCTTGGAAATCAGAATAAGCAGATCCCCGTTCGTCTCTGTCCACACATTAGCGGCCACATCACCATTGCCAAGAGGCATGGACCAATTCTCATCCTCACCAAGTTCCCTCCATGTGATGTCAAACTGAGGAACGCCTTTGACTGGAGCCTTGTCTCCTCCTGCAACCATGGCATCAACAAAATGGAAATCAGATTGAGCTGATGCCGAAATAAGCATACAGAAAGCCGCTGTGGCCAACGACATGAGTTTTTTGAACATGCTGGTTTTCATTTGGCTTCAACCATAATTACTTAGTCTGAATCACTTCCTTAATTGTCCCGTCTTCGTTGAAATAGAGTTTGTCCACACAGATGCTGCGCAGATTGCCCCTGCCGGAGATAGAACAATTGTGATAGAAGAGATACCACTGTCCTTTGTATTTTACAATAGAGCCATGACTAGTGTCGCAATCGGTAGGCTTCAAGATAATGCCTTTGTAGTCCCAAGGGCCGAGAGGACTCTTGCTTACGGCATACCTGAGTTGATTAGCACCACCTCTACCCGGTTCCTGATGGTTGTCAGCGTACATGAGGTAGTAGAGATTGTCGCGACGGAACACCCATGGACCTTCGTGATAGTCCTTAAGTCCTTGGATATTCACAATTTCTCCGTCAATTTCGGTCATGTTGTCCTTTAGCTTGGCTCCGATGATGCGGCCACCTCCCCCATAGTAGAAGTAGGCGCTCCCGTCATTGTCAACAAAGACACAAGGGTCAATCATGGCAAAGGCATCCCCTAGGCCTTCAATGTAGCCCTGAACCTTGAAATCACGGTCCGGGTACTTGCTCGTGGCAATCCCGACTTTCCATGTGCTGTTCCAGTCAGAACCTGAAGGATGAGGAAAATAGAAGTAATATGTACCATCTTTGTAGGCACAGTCAGGTGCCCACATGAATCCACCTTCCTCACGTCCCCAAGGCACTTGAGAGGAATTCAGAATTTCACCATGGTCAGTCCAGTTAACCATGTCGGTCGTGGAATAGACATGATAGCGATCCATCAGGTCACAGCCTCTTGGAGGGTCAACGTCATGGGATGGATAGACATAAAGCCTGCCGTCCTCCCAGACATGAGCCGAAGGATCCGCAAGGTACAAATCTGTGATAAAAGGGTTCTTTGGCATTTGGAGTTCAACCACCTCTTCTTTAGAGTCTTTGGCCTGTTTAGAGCAACCGCAAGAAACCAAAGAAGCAACTCCAATAGTGATGATGGCAGTTCCCAGAATTATTTTATTAATATTCATATTCATATTCATTTGATCATTTTCTTAAAGGAATTGAAGATTCGAGCGGAATCTCACCCCGCAGCATAGCCCTCGACTGTCCTACCAACCAAAGGTAGTAGTCTGATGCAAGGTCATCCTCAATCCCGACAAAGCCGATGTTAAGGTCATTGACCTTTGTGCACCACTCACCCTTGGATTCGTCAACCTCAGCCGGAGTGGAACGTTTGTAATAGTTGCCGCCACGGTAAATCACATAGTAATCCTGTGCTGCGACATTACTTGGGACATCCTTCTGATTCAAGCATTTGAAGATTGCAGTACCTTCATCAATTTCATCGAACATCGCGATGTATAGCATCTTGGCACCTTTTGAGATGGCATAATAGGCTTGCTTCCAGTAGAACTCTCCCTTGAAGCGCCCTACTATACCGTTGTTCGGATGCATGTTCCTGTCGGATGAACCGACATAGCACAAAGGGGCATAGCCGACATTGTTGGTCTGGCACCATGAGATGTCCGAAGGGATGATCTTTGTCTTGAATGAGTCAAAATTCGTGTTGTCGTAACGTCCGACAAACCAAGGCATGATCACATCGACCTTCTTGATCAGATTTTTGAGTGCCATGCCGCTTTCGGTGTCACCGCCACCGGCCCGCCAATAAGTAGGAACACCCAACATCACACTGAAACCCATCTCCTTCAAGCCGTCCACAAGTTCAGAAACCATGGCAGTCGTGTAGGCCCTTTTGTCCGAGAAACCCACACCCCAAAGAGATACTAGAGGCTTTCCATTTTGGTAAAGGTAGTATTTCTGTCCTGCATTGCGGTCAAACAGATTGTACTTGTCAGCAATCGACTTGATGTCCTTAAGAATGAGCTCCTTGTTGTTGGTAAAGGAGAATCCTCCAAGGTCATACATCACACAGATGGCCCTCTGGTACTGATTCGATCCTTTCATCGCGGACTCCAGCACTTTGTTGAAGTGATCCGCACCGTCAGGATTGTTTATCACCTCTCCGACAAACCTCTGCATGAAAACACCGTCAATGCCATATTCCTTCATCCATTTGAAATGAAGAAGGACGCTGGACTCATCGTAGGAACTGAAGACATGGGCCTTCTTGCCGTTCGGAAGAGTGAACTCCGTCTCGTAAGTCTTCTCGTACTCCGACACATCAGGCCAGAAATCAATTGAGTTTTGCAATACCCCCGGTTTGAAAACATCATTCTCACGATAGTGGTACCACTTTGTGTTCTCATGCTTCGAGTGGCTACATCCATCTCCAGGTGTACCGAACCAACCTTGGTAGCCTGCCATCACAAGACCTTCATAAGTGTCATACGGTTCGCCATCCTTGTGAGGATTGAAGCCTAGATCATTGTAAGTCTTTTCCGGAGTAGGTGGATCCGGTTTTACTACTGGTTCCGGGATATCCTCCTCCTTTTTACAAGAGAAGGTCATCGCAACCAGAAACGACATGATCAAAATGCTTGTTTGTTTCATAGAAATGATTCAGCTATTACTTAGGTACTTCGACCTTGATAATTTCGGAATAATTCCAGTTCTTGAAGGTGTTGTTGACCTGAACACCCATACGGCACCAATAAGTGTAGCCAGCCTTGACCGGAAGAGTGACCGAATAGGTCTCGAAACCTTCACCTGAAGCATCGCCCAATTTATTCCAAAGTTTGCGAATACCAATTTTGTAGGTGTCGGTGTAGTAATAGTCAATGTGGTTGGCAGCACCACAGTACTGATTGAGACTGAGGAACGGACGAATTTCCACCACCTGAGGGAGATTCTCTGTCACAGGAGCCTGAAGACGGCAACTGAGAGTAAGATTCAACCCATCGAGTTCAGTTTTAAAGTCAACTACATGGAGATAAGGAGTAACCTCGAAATCCACAGTTGTGCCCTTCTTGCCGATCTTCACGTTGTAGGTCGTGTCGCATGGCCAGTAGGCTCCATCGTAAGGAAGCATGTCATAAGTACCTGAAAACAACCTTGTGTTGTTATAGGTTCCGTCCATCTTGACAGCCAACCCTTGCGGAGTAGGATTTGTGCTGTAGCTCTTCTCCCAAATGCGGATGTGAGTGTCGCCTTGATCAACCAGCATGTTCTGCCCGGTGGTCTTGTCGATGATCCTGCCGTTGATTTTTGCAGAAGGAGCATCGAAGTTGTCAATCTTCATGCAAGACACGGCTGCAATGCCGAGAAGTATCACAATCAGAATCCTTGAAATGTTAATATTCTTCATTTTTGTTCTGTTCTTATTGAAGTTCAACTATCTACTAATAACCATCGTTACGTACAAGGTTAGGATTCTTGTTGATCTCTCCGCCAGGGATATTCTCGTAGTAACGAATCTTGTCGTAGGTAAGACTCCTACCGAACACCTCTGTCTCATTGAGGAAAATGTACTTGTTCTCATCAAGAACCTTGTACCCGAAGAGCACCTTTGGATAGTAGTTGTTGTAAATGGCATGGGATATTCTCCAACGACGTTGGTCAAACTCTCCCTGATTCTCGAAGCAGAGTTCCCTCTTGCGTTCATCGCGGATGTACTTGAGGTTCTCATCAAGCGGGAATCCGTAAAGTTCCTCTCCGATGTCGGCAGGTGAAGCTGCCATCTCATGAGGATGAGCACCAGCCCTGTTCCTAATCTCATTGACATGCTCGAAAGCCTCTTTCTTGAGATTCTCGTCACCTGTCTCAAGACCAAGCTCATAAGCGGCCTCAGCCCAGTTGCAGAGGATTTCTCCGTAACGGAAAATCTTCCAAGGCTGCGTGCTGCCAAAGAGTACACGAAGGGCAGGATCTATGTTGTAGTCAACATATTTCTGAATGAAAACACCTGTGGTGCTGTAGCCTTCATCTCCAGTACCTGTAGCGTAACCGTTGGCTCCGTTGATCTTGACCTCGCCATAGTCACCGACTTTCTGCACTGTACCAGGCTGGCTGCCTCTGATGCGGTATTTCTGAGTGTAGTCAGTCTCGACATTAGTGTCAGGGCATCCGTCCTTGGCTGTACCAGGATAGGAAGTGTAAACTCCAGCCTGAATGTCAAGAACAGTCTTGGACACCGGCTCTGTCATTCCAGAGAAGAAGAAGTTAGCCTTGCAGCGTGGCTCCATCACATCATTGTCCCAGAAGTCTTTAAGCTCGTTGAAACGAACTGGATTGCCATTCTCGTCCACAACGGCAGGAGTCTCGTAAAGGCCTACAAGATCCCACACTGGATGAAGGGCAGCGCCAACATCATTAGCCATGTTGGTTCCCTTTGGAAGAACCATAGTGTCCCAGCAGTGGAAAAGTGACATGTTCCAACCAGTAGTAGCCTTAGGACCATAAATCTTTACGAATATGTCCTCATCGGAACAGAGCTCAACAAAAGTCTGCTTGTAGGCAGCTACCTTGTCACTACCATCGTGAAGAGTGTAGCCACCGTCCTTGATGAATTTACAAGCATCATAAGCGTACTTGAAGAACTCAGCTGCCACAGATGGATCCATTCCCATGAGTCCGGCCTCTGTAGCCTTGCCAGTCACTCCAGTGTACTGGTTGTACTTCGCAACACAACCGGCATAGAGCATGGCCTTTGACATCAAAGCAGCTGCTGCGTACCTGTTCGCACGTCCTGGAACTGACTTGTCCGCAGTCATGTTCTCCATAGCGAACTCAAGATCGTCATGGATGAACTTCCAGCATTCATATTCAGTGCTTCTAGGAAGCCTGAGTGACTCAACTTCAGCTGTAGGATCAAGAACCTCTTTGACGAGAGGGACGCCTCCGTAACGCTTCACCATACCGAAGTAGAAGAACGCTCTGAGGAAATACGCCTCTCCAAGATGCTCATTGTAAGCCTGCTCGGTGAAGTTGTCCTTGTAGTCAGGGAAATTCTGGATGAAGTTGTTGATGAGACGGATGTCACCATAAGGCCAATAGCCCCAAGCACCTGACATGTCTCCGTTACCACGACCAGTAGCCTCAGCGCAAAGCACTGAACCTGAACCCTTCTGAGCCTGCCAAACGTTTCCGTTGTGGGAGCCAGCGGCATTTGACACTGAATATCCTTTCTCATCATCCGAGGCTTTATAGTTGAAGTCCTCGATAGGGAGCTCATTGTAGATACCAGCGAAGTATTTCTTGATACCGTAGTCCGACTTGAACAGAGTACCCTCATCGATGATACCCTTAGGTTCAAGATCCATGTCGTTACATGAAACAGCAGCAATCGCTACCACAGCTACGCAAAGAATGAATTTGTATGCTTTCATAATCCTTTAACTGTTTAGAACTTAAGTGTCGCACCGATGTTGTAGGTCTTGTTGACCGGATAGTTATAGAACGCAACATTACCACCTACTCCACCGGACGCTCCTGGACGCTCCGGATCGATGTCCTTCATTCCACAGAAAGTCAAGAGGTTATAGCCACTGAAATAGATTCGGGCATCCTTAACCTTGAAAGCCTTAAGAAGCCTTTCTGGGAGAGTATAACCAACCTCAAGAGTCTTAAGACGCATGTAGGATGTGTTTTTGATACCAGTTGTACCTTCCTTGAAGCTATGGCTTGTGGCCGGATAGTACCCTTTAACCCACTCTGTGTTAGGATTCCAAGGATCATCATCGACATTTACGGTGTGCCAACGATCCTTGTAGATGTCAAGCACTGCTCCTCCGTTGAATGGACCGACCTCAGTAAACACCTCATCATAAAGGTTGTAGATACCAGCCGCACCTGCGAAGTTTGCGGAGACGTCAATGCCTTTCCACTGAGCACCGAGAGTGATACCATAGTTAAATACTGGCATATTGTAAGTTGCTACAGGATGGTTGTCGTTGCCGTCAACGATTCCGTCACCATTCCAGTCTTTGTACCAATAGTCACCAGGAAGGGTTCCTTGGCCATAGTTGGTTCCAGTGGTCCCGTGATTCTGGATCTGCTCGTAGTTCTCGAAACGGCCTCCTTCCTCAATAGAGAACCAGATGTCCTTGTTACGTCCTGAGACTGCTCCTCTGTACCAATTCTCCATAGAGTTCCCAGCCTGAGAATCAAGATGGTAAATCCAACGATTCTTTGTAGCGGAGAGCTGAGCCGAAGCCCAGTAGTTCACATCACCGATCTTGTTGCGGTGAGTAAGCTGGATTTCCCAACCGAAAGTCATGTCACTTTCGAGGTTCTCCTGAGGCATAGAAGCGCCTACAATTCCAGGGAGAACGACTGATGATGTGGCCAGAAGGCCATGACGGCGACGCTCAAACACCTCGAATGTAGCCCCAAGCTTCTGATTCCACAAATCCAAATCAACTCCAAGGTTGTAGGTGTCAGACGTGTACCATGTCAGATTAGGGTTCGGAATGGAAGTCGGAGACACTCCGACCATGAGAGAAGAATCGTAGTACCAACCGAGTCTGTTCTTTTCAATGTTGTAGCCAACGACTGTCGGAGGATAGGTACCTGCGCTTGCATCGTCTCCAAGACGTCCCCAAGAACCTCTAATCTTGAAATTGTTAACCCAAGTAAGATTATTCTTGATAAACGGCTCCTCACTCAGACGCCATGCAGCTGAAACAGAAGGGAAGAGTCCCCAACGGTTAGCTTTCGGGAATCTAGACGAAGCATCGTAACGGGCAGCGAAATCGATGATGTACTTGCCTTTGTAGTCATAGCTGAGACGACCAATCCATGCACGGCGACTAATGTCACCGAGTCCGTCCATTGAACCGACCTGATTCTCATCTTCGCCTGCGAAAAGATATTCACTGTCAAGGAACATCTCTCTTTTCGCGTAGAAATTGTCCCACTTGTTGTACTGTTCCTCGTAAAGGACCATAGCGCTGACGTTGTGGGTGTCAAGGAACTTATGGCTGTAGTTGAGAGACAGCTGCATCACTGTTCCGAAATTCGGATTGGTGCTTCTCTGTACAGTACCAGGGCTGTTTCTGACGAAACTGCTAAGGTTGCCATCGCTGTCAATGTCGTACAGATTGTAGGTACGGAGATATTCAGAATTGTCAGTGGTGTAGTAGTCGTAGCTGTAGAAAGCTTTGGCGTTCAGGCCATCAACTCCTGGGATGTCATAAGTGAGAGACATGTTACCGTTGAAGTTATAGCGCTTCTCCTTTCGGTATCCTGCGAACCTGCTGTCGGTCGCTGCCACTGGATTCTCAGACTCAAGCATTTCAGAGTCATAAGCGGGAAGCTCGTGATCACCGTTTATCCACGCCTGGGAAGTCGGCCTGTAGGTCCAAGCCTTCTTATAGACTGACCAAATGGTTGTGTTCGGCTGGTTCTTCTCATCGGCATAGCCACTGAGCTGAATCGTAGAGCGAAGCCTCTTGGTGATTCTTGCATCGACGGTGCTACGGAAATTCCATCTGTTGTAGTTGAGGGAGTGACTCTTGTACGAGCCCATCTGCTCCATGTAACCCACATTGAAGAAGTAGTCAATCTTGTCAGAGGTTCCGTTGACACTCATGTTGTACTGAGACTGCGGAGAAACATCATCGAACAGTTCCGCTGTCCAGTTTGTACCCTGTTTCTCACCAGAGGAATATGCAAGGATCTCATCCCAAGTGTATTTAGGCGTTGCCCTGATTGGGTAGTTGCTGTTAAATCCGTTGGCCTGCTTCTCGTTGATGATGAGCATGTGGGTCGCAGCGTCAGCAGTGGAAGGAAGGTAAAGGAATCTCTGCCATCCGTAGTTACCACTGAAAGTAATGTCAAACTTACCGTTTGTCGCTGAAGAACCATGCTTTGTGGTCACGAGAATGACACCGTTGGCAGCACGCACACCATAAATGGCAGCAGACGCGTCCTTAAGAACGGAAACATTGTCAATTTCATTGGAGTCCATACGCGAGAAGTAAGCCTGGTCACGTGGAATACCATCAACGATGATGAGTGGTGTTCCCATACCACGGATGTCGATGTTGTTGTTGAACTCGCCAGGCTGGGATGAGTTCTGGGTGATTCTCACACCTGGAATCTTACCAGAAAGCATGTTCACAACGTTTTCGTTCTTGGTGACAGCAATCTCTTTGTTGTTCACTGCTGAGATGGCACCAGTGACGGTAGCCTTCTTTCTAGCACCGTAACCAACTACAATAGTCTCTTCGATGAAATTCGAGTCAGGCTGAAGCACGACCCTCAAATTAGTCGAAGTCGCCTCAACGATGACATCCTGGAAGCCTAGAAAGCTCACGACCAGCTTGTCCTTAGGAGAAGCCTGGAGGAAAAACTTTCCATCCACGTCAGTGGTAGCGCCCGTATGGGTTCCCTGCACCACGACTCCCGCTCCGATGAGGGGTTCTCCCAGGTTGTCCAGAACCACACCCTGCACCAAACGTTGCTGGGCATAGGCTGACAACGGGAGGACCATCATCAGAACCACTATTAATATTGAAAATCTAAATTTCATAGAATATTCTGTACAAGATTATTACCTTGAAGCCGGATCTTTGAGCCCTTCAGGACAAACACGACGGTTGAACCACACGAATGCTGTCCAGTAATTGCCGATCTCTACCTCACCATAGTCGTACTGGAACTTAGGTCCCATAGCAACACGGCAGGCATGGCCCTGGTACTTGTCAGTAAAGACTATCTTACCATCTTCGGAAACACTGATACCATAGGCAGCCATGTCTTCTCCAGAGATTCCGTCCCAACCTCCGATGATCTCTCCATTGCATTCTGAACCTGCGAAAGCTTTCTTCTCATCATCTGTCATGGTCCAGTTCTGGCGTTGGCTGGCAGCGATGGAAGTCTGTCCAGGAACCCAATAGATGCCCTTTGAGAATTTGCAGAACTTCTTGCCCGCGTCTCCGGCCTTGAGGTAACCATCCTCAACAAAGACAACATCCTCTCCGTCAAGGGTCACGGAATAACCACACCAAGCCTCGCAGAATTTTACGGCATCGCCATGTCCAAAGTACTTTTCACCTTTGACATCCGGATCAAAGTTCTCATAGTCACCGAACATCTTCTGGAAGTCGAATGAAAGGCTTGCTCCAGCAGGAACAACCGGGCCATACTCGAAATGCTGTCCGTTAGGACTGAGAGTGCTCTTCTTCCAATCAACGTTTGCGAGAGGGTCGTTCACAATCACACGGAACTTGCACCTTGTCGCGTTATCTACCTTAAGAGTAAAGAGGATCCCTTCTGGGAAAGCAGCACCTGGCCTGCTTGCGCACTTCCACTTGCTGTCGCTAAGGCAAGACCGAATCCAAGCCAGTTTCTCAGCAGCGGTACCAGTCTGGGCAGCGGCAAGGCCGAACTTGGCAGCACCAGCAGGCTTCTCTGTGAACAGGTTGTTCAGATCGAACTCACCAAGGAAGTCAAAATCTCCGGAAAGGATAATGTTCCATGAACCATCCTCCTGAAGCTGAGGGTTAACAGCGTCAACGAACTTGCAGCCAGAAAGATCCTCATTGAGAGTGATCCCCTCAGGTACAACAAGTGTGAAATAATTAGAGCTGATCTCAGCATTCTTGACGCTCATCTTGACAGCAACTGTAAAAGTCTTGCCGGAAGCCTTCTCATCAGCGATGCCAAGGTTGAGCACTACTCGGCCATCCTCAATAGAGGCACCGTTAACCTCGAACAAGCCTGCATCAGAACGCGTCTTAAGCTCTCTGGCGTCAGCTACGGTGAACTTTGCCGATGCTAATTCGTCAGCAGAGATGCCCGGAGTCACGAGGAAAGCGACATTGGCGGAGCCATTAGCATTCATTAGAACATTGTCATCTGAATATTCTGGGCAATAGACCATAGTATAGCTTCCACCACCGAGTGGAAGGACATATTCTTTGTCTCCAACCTTAATTACAACCTCAGAATCTCTTTGCTCGACGGTAATGTCAGCTCCACCACCCGTAGAAGGGTTGATTGTGATTGTTTTTCCATCGCTAAGACTCAAAGTCCAGACACCATTAGCATCCTGAGAAGAACTTAGAATTGTGGATCCTGTCACGATAGCTTTCTGAAGATCCTCCTCTAAGGAGCGGATCATACCTTCAAGCACTGTAACTCTTGTTTCAAGATCGCTGTTGTCGTCTCCGCAAGAGACCGCGAGCACAGGGCACAGTGTGATAGCACTGATTGCAAGCACCCTGAAAAAGTGTTTATTCATAATGATGATAAAATAAAGTGTTATTAAAAATATAAAAAATCAATGGTCTGTCATCATTCGTTCACATTCATCGAATGACACCGCTAAGTAAATTGAAGTGGGTTAAAAAACGAACGAAATGAGACTTAATATTTGGATTAATTGTCATTTTAATGCTTTTTTAATTTTCACACACACTCCGATTATTTGCGTGGAACATCGCAATGATCCCTTTGCTCCACTTTACGGATGGTTCCGTCTTCGTTGTAGTAGAGCTTGTCCACACAGATACTGCGAAGGTTGCCACGATGCGAAAGAGCGCAGTTGTGGTAGAACACGTACCACTGGCCTTTGTAACAAGCGACGCTTCCGTGCATCGTGTCACAATCAGTACGGTCAAGGAATATTCCCTTGTGGTCCCAAGGTCCAAGCGGGCTGTCACTCATCGCGTAATGCATTCTGTTGTACTGGACTCCATTCTCTATGTAATTGTCCGGATAAACCAGATAGTACTTACCGTTGTACTTATGGACCCAGGTTCCTTCGTGGAAATCCTCAAGGCCCTGCATCTCAGTCATCGGGCCATCAAGCTCCATCATGTTTTTCTTCAGTTTTCCTCCGAAGCAATGCCCACTTCCGCCATTGTAAAGATAGGCCTGTCCGTCATCGTCCACAAACACGCAAGGATCGATGTAAGGAGGAACATCTTTTATCCACCCTTTCACCTTAAATCCCCTGTCTGGATGACGGCTCACAGCGACACCTATCCTCCAACTGTGATCGGTGATCGTTTCAGAAGGATGAGGGAAGTAGAAATAGTACTTGCCGTTCCTATAGGCACAGTCCGGAGCCCACATGAAACCACCTTCCTTACGTCCCCAAGGCACGTCATCAGCACAGAGAATCTCACCATGATCAGCCCAGTTCACCATGTCATCTGTCGAGAACACATGATACTTGTCCATCAGGTCGCATCCGCGAGGAGGTGCGATGTCATGCGAGGCATAGATGTACAGACGACCGTCCTTCCAAACTCTCGCGGAGGGATCGGCAGTGTACATGTGCCTGATGAAAGGATTCGCAGGCATGTCACCATTCATCGGGATGGTGTAGGTGCTGTCTGGTGTGGTTATTGTCGCGACCTGTTGAGCGTACGAGGACGCGCCAAAGAAAGCCACGCAGAAAATTATTATCAAACGTTTCATCTTCATTTAGTTAGTAGATATTAATTGATTCAGTAATAGCTTCTGTGGTTGACGGGATGACGGTTTGGCTACCTTGGCAGCCACCGACAGAGATTTCGACCTTACCCTTCATCGGAATGGTCTCCCCGGTAGAACCAGTCAAAGTCAAATCTTCCTTTGTGAGTACAAACTCGACCTCATGGGACTCCCCCGCCTTAAGGAATATTCTTTCGAAACCTTTAAGGGAACGAAGCGGGGTGACGAAATTACGTTTGTTGGAAACATACATCTGAACGACTTCATCGCCATCCATCTGTCCCTTGTTGGTCACGACAGCCGTAACGTGCAGCCTACCCTCAGCATCAACATTGATTCTAAGATTCGAGTACCCGAACGAGGTGTAACTCAAGCCGTAGCCGAAAGGATAGACAGGAGTGCCACGGAAATAGCGATAGGTTCTGTCCTGCATGCTATAGTTCTGATAGTCAGGGATGTCTTCAACGCTTCTGTAGAATGTCAAAGGCAGTTTTCCAGATGGATTGTAGTCTCCGAACAAGATGTCACAGATTGCCTGGCTCCCGGCCTGTCCTCCGTACCATGCGTTCAGGATTGCATTCAGATTAGAGTTCTCCCACTCAAGCCCGATCGCACTTCCGGTCATCATCACGAAAATCACAGGCTTGCCAGTGTCTTTAAGGGCTTTGAGCATGTTTTTCTGGACTTTCGGGAGCTCGATTGTGGTCCGGTCTCCGCCACGGAACCCTTCGATTTCCACAGGCATTTGCTCTCCCTCTACCATAGAGGAGATTCCTCCAGCGAATAGGATGAGGTCAGCATCTTTTACTTCATCAGCGGTACGAGCATAATCAGCATGCTCCAAAGAGCCAAAATCGAAAAGAATCTCAGCGTTATCTGAACCTTGGGTGTAATGGATCTCAATCTCGTAAGATTTTCCCTTCACAGCGTCAAGCTGATAATACTTATTGACAAGTCCAACCTTTTCTGGTGCCTTGCCGTCAATCAAGAGTTCCGCCCAGTCGTCAGCCCTAAGTTCAAAGCAGACACGTCCGCTTTCGCGCGGCTTGAATGTCGTCTTCCACACAGCGGACATCCGAGTAGCCACAACTCCCGGGGCGATGTCCTGACCGTCTCCCCAGCAATGATCAGGACGCGATTCCACGCGTGTCAGGACAGGTGTACCTTCGCGTCTCATGTTAGTCCAATACTCGGCCTTAAATCCAGGTTTTCCGTTAATCCTGAACAGCTTATCATCATAATGTGAGGTAAACACACAGTCATCCACCAGATTGACACCTTTCTTGTAGATCAATTCCACATCATCGCCCAATTTGTTCCTAAGGGCCTGATAGAGAGTCGTCTTCTGGGAAGGATAACCGTAATAATTAGCAAGGTACACCTTCCATTCATCAGCATTAGGCCCAACTAGGGCAACCTTTTTCACCTTGTTCCTGTCAATCGGAAGGATGCCATCATTTTTCAGAAGTACCATCGACTCACGCGCCATCTTCAAGGCATGAGCCTTATGCTCAGGGCTTTCCAAGACAGAAAGCGGAATCTTTGAATATGGATTCTTCTCATCCGGGTCGAACATTCCGAGCCTGAAACGGATTCTGAACAACCGCTTTAGAGACTCGTCAATTTGTTCCTCGGAGATTAGCCCTTCAGCAACCGCTTGGCTTAGAGCCGAATATGATCCGCCACATTCGCAGTCCGTTCCATGGAGCACGGCATCAGCGGATGATGAAGCAGCATCATCAAAGAGTTTATGAGTCTTGTAGAAATCATCAATGGCTCCGCAGTCAGAAGTGACGTAGCCTGAGAAATGCCATTGATTTTTAAGAATATCCATCATCAAGACATCATTACCGCAGCATGCCTGCCCAAGAAAAGCGTTGTAGGCACACATCACTCCAGTGACACCAGCCTCTGTCACAAGCTTTTTGAACGCGGGGAGATAGGTGTCCCACAAATCTTGATTGCTAACCTGAGCGTTGAACGTGTGACGGTTCCACTCCGGACCACTATGAACAGCATAGTGCTTCGCGCAGGCGGAAGCTTTAAGGTAATGCGGATCATCCCCTTGGATTCCTCTAACGAAGGCAGTTCCCATCTCTCCCGTCAGATACGGATCCTCACCATAAGTTTCCTGACCACGTCCCCAACGAGGGTCCCTGAATATGTTGATGTTAGGGCTCCAGTAAGTCAGGCCTTTGAATATTCCCGGCTTACCCAGACGCTTGGAATCATTGAATATCGCCCTGCCCTCATCGGAAGCATATTCACCCATCAAGTTGATGGCGTCACGGTCCCAGGTCGCGGCCATAGCTATGGCCTGAGGGAAGGATGTCGTGTTGTAAGGACTTCGGGCCACCCCGTGAAGGCACTCATTCCACCAGTTGTAGGCAGGAATCCCAAGCCTGTCGATTGCGGGAGCATTGTTCATCATCTGGCCGATTTTCTCGTCCAGAGTCATCCTTCCCACAAGGTCCTCCACCCTTTCGTCAATCGGAAGATTCGGATTCCAGTACTTCTCCTTCTGACCAAAAGACGTGACACAGCTGACCAGCAGGCATATTCCTGCGATAATGTTTTTTCTCATATTACCTTCCCCATTCTTTATTAGGTAAGTTGTTCATTTCCAAGACAAGAGTACCGCCATTCATCACGATCTCGTGAGAGAGCCAAGGCGTGTTCAACGGTTTGCCGTTCAAAGTGGCACTCTGAATATATTTGTTGTCATCCGAGACATTGTGCGCTATCACCTTGAATGTCTTTCCGTTGGAGAGCTTCAATTCTGACTCCTCAAACAGAGGGCTTCCGATTGTATAGACAGGATCGCCCGGAGTCACCGGATAAAGGCCAACGGAAGAGAACACCACGAATGATGTCAGGCCACCACCGTCCTCGTCACCGGGAACTCCCATCAGATCGTTGCGGAACCATGTACGAAGCATCTGACGAATCCTCTTCTGGGTCTTCCATGGTGCTCCTGCATAGTTGTAAAGGTAAGGAATATGCAAGGACGGCTCGTTTGCCATGGAGAACTGTCCAACGTTGCCGGTGTGATCCGGGAGCTTGGCGAAAAACTCGAATTTGGACCTTCCTAGAGGTTTTGTGAAGGTGTAATCTAAATTGGCGATGAATTTCTCAGAACCGCCCATCAGAGCGATGAGGTCAGGAATATTATGCTGGACATCCCAGCGATAGACCCATGCATTGTTCTCATCGTAGTACTCTCTCGCTCCCATTCCGCCAGGAAAATCATAGTCCAAAGGCTCGATCCAATTTCCGTCCTTATCCTTTGGATGGAAGAATGATGTCTTGTCATTGAACAGTTTACGGTAATTAAGCGACTGCTCAAGGAAATAATCAGCGTCCTCCTTTCTGCCAATCGACTCAGCAATTTTGCTGATGCACCAACAGTCGTAGGCGGTTCCGAGGGAGACTGCCACTGGCTGCCTTTTCTCAAAACGGTGCACATTCGGATCGGTCTCCGCCTCACCTTCTTTCAAGGCCGGGACGTAGCCGTTTTTCCAGTAGAACTCATCAATCCATCCAGCAGCGTTACCGCACCACGGAGCCAATGTCTTCTCCTTGAGGCCTTTATAGCTAGCCTCAAAGGCCTTTTCTTTGTCCACATTCAATCCTTTCGCAATCGCGTCAGCAAAGGTCGGGATGGCATGGTTACTGTTCATGCGCCTTGAATCTCCGTTGACCTCAGGGAAAGTCGGCATCCACATGTTCCCCATCTGCTCTGCCATTCTGAGATAAGATGCCAGGATGTCCTCTTCTTTCGTCACGTCCACAAGAGTCCTCAACGGATGTGCCGCACGATAAGTGTCCCAAATCCAATCATCTGTGTAGAAAGGAGTTCCGTTATCATCATGGACTTTACCATCGAAAGCGCTCCAGTAGCGCCCACCTTCGCTCATGCAAATTGGACGTTCGAAAGTTCTGTAGTAGGAGGTGTAGAAGACAGTCTTGTCATCCTCGCTGCCACCTTTAATTTTTATCTTGGACAGAGCCTCGTTCCAAATCTTGCGCCCCCTTGAGGCCACTGCATCGACATTGAAATCTTTTATTTCTCCTTCGAGATTGGCCTTAGCCTGCTCAATACTGATGAACGAAACTCCATAGCGTATGCTGACCGTCTCTGAAGCGAACTTCAACGCCCCGCAAACCATCCGTCCTTCCGCTGAGACATGCCTCCCAATTCTTCCATCGGTCAAAATACCCTCAACCTGAGGGGCCCGGTCAAAAATCATATAGACATAAACCGTCGTCCTATCGTCAAGTTTCTGGCTAGCGGACAAAGTACTGCCTTCAACTTTCACACTGCCATTCATCGAAGTGAGCAGCACAGTGACAGGACCGGACTGATTGAAATGAATCCGGTAGGCAGCCGAATGCTCAGCCACAGCAAAACGAACCCAAGCTGCTCCGTCAGCAACATCCACATCGAATGAATATGGTGTCAAGTGTTCATTGTCATAAGTCATCGGAATCACAGGCCTGAGTTCTTCACCTTGAGTGACAGAAAGCCTGAATGCAGAACGCTCACGGTGGTTTGTCACCAAAACAGGAAGTCCATCAAGCAGTTCCGATGTGTAATCGGCTCTTACAGGATAAACCCTCAGCATCGAGTTCGGAAGCTGAATCGTAGGAAATGTCGGAACCAGAAGGTGGCTGATGTTGCCGATGTAAGGATTGACATAATCCACCGGTTCCTTAGCCTTTTCCTTGGCGAAAGAAAAGGTGGGTGCGCTAGCAAGAAGCGCCAACGCGATTGTTATCAGGTTTTTATGCTTCATTATGACTGATTATTAATTATTTCACTGGTTTGGTAAGCAATCCTGGCAGTTCTCCCTCATTGAACCTTCCTTCTTTGGAAACAGTGCTTCCTTCACGTGGAATCCCAGCGTTGTCAAGCATCTTTGACAAGGCCGCGAACCCTTCCGGTGACGAGGCAAAATCCTTCAACGTGCTGATGTACAGATTGCCGTACTTGACAAAGACTGCATCTGCTTTCGGAGCTTCTCTTTCGCTTCGAAGCAAGGCAGCTGTCTTCATGTCTTCCGCCCGACGGTTCCATTTGCGCCAATCAGCGCGGCAAGCCCTAAGCAGAACCACACCTTCATCAACAGCCTTTCCAGAAAGGCTCCAAATGCTTGCATCAAAGTTCTGAGACTCACAGAAATAGAAATCCTTAGCCGTCATACCACGCGTCCACGACCTGTTTTCAGGAATATACGAGGAACGTCTGAACGGCACGATCTCCACACAGTCCAACTGCCCGAAATCAGGAGTCAGGCCACACAGCCACACATCTGCACCATTTTCAGGAGTGAAGTTCTGAGCCTCGGACGCATCCACAATCACAATAGTGCGGACCGGCTTTTTAGCAGTCTTTTTCACTGAGCTTTCAGAGAATCTTACACCCTGAGCATCAAGAGTTTTCCTTAGTTCAGAGTCTGGACGACCAACGAAGAGTACCCTTTCATATTCAAGGGCAGGGGAGGTCTCCGTGCCCTCTGTCTTGAGCACATTCTCCCATGGGGACCATGCTGGTCCGTCCGGAGCGTTGGCAGCTCTCATCGCATCGAACAGTGGCCAAGGCTCGTACAGCGGCAGTGCGGGATCATATCCAGGGTTAAATGTCGTGGAATATGGCCCTAGTCTCTCAGGCTGAACACCCGGCACTCCTTCGACATATTCCCCGAAGAATATTCCGTCTTCTTCCAAGGAAGGGACCGTGGTCAAGTCTTTCTTACCCAAAGAAAGCGGTTTCAAGGCGTACCATGCCATGTTGAAAACCGTTGAATATGAAGCCCCTGCCCTACGCTGGTCCGCAAGCAGATGCCAACACTCATTAGCCAGCCCCTCCATTCTGCCCTCGGCAGACTCAAAAGCTCTGGCTCCGTTGTACTTCGACACCTCTTTAGGAGTTCCGTAATACGCCATGCTATGCTCGCCTATTCCCCAAGGCTTTCCGATTGATTTCCAATGTTCCAACGATGAAGCATCGCCATAGTGTCCAACTGTGACCGGCAGGATCCCCTCACCATCGTCCTCTCCATCGGATGAAATCCACGGACGAGTCGGATCTGTCTCCATCACGATCTCTTTCCAGTCCTTCCATGCCTGAACCTGACCTGGCATCAGATCCGGACGTTTGTGAACATAGAGGATGACAGGCTTGTTCTCATTGCTGATGCTCCAGCCAAAGACACCGGGATGATTCCTGTCCCTCAAGACAAACCTTCTGAGATGATCCTTGGAGGCCTCCCAGAATTTGTCCGAGTCAAGCTTCGGGCCTCCATCACTGGCCCAGTTCGCGGTCTCGTCAAGCACGCATATTCCCATCTCGTCCGCAAGGTCCATGTAAAACCTAGGATAGACTTGAGCATGCAGACGCACAGCGTTGGCGTTCATGTCCTTTATCGCTGTGTACCAAGCCCATGCGTAACGTCTTGTCATCTGAGGAATCCCCATAAAGTGCCACGAGTCTCCTCTGAGCGGGTATGGTTTCCCATTCAGGCATTGCTTGTCCCCGACAAGAGTCCATTCTCTCCAGCCAAAACGCTCGTACTTAAGGTCAATCTCTTTCTTTCCAGACTTGACGTTCAGAAGAAGAGCGTAGAGTGAAGGATGCTCCGGACTCCAGAAGTCCAATGTTCCGTCCTCTACAGGAGCTGAAAGGGTCACGACAGACTTTCCCCCAGCAGGAACCATCACCTGAACTGGGGCGACCGTCATCGTCTGCTGTCCGAGCTTCCATTCCGGGACGGGCGCACCAATAACATCTTTGGCCGCCATGTTGACCCACTCCTTCACATCACCTCCCACGCTGACTTTCACATCTTTGCGGGAGTCGTTTCTCAATATCACCTCAACTTCAAGAGTTTTCTTAGAGACTAATGGCTTGACGAACACATCTGCCACACGTACCTGTGGCAGAGCCATCAGATAGACATCCTGCCAAATGCCGCTGATGTGAGTGCCCCACATTGAGCCAGCCGGAATCACCCTCCTTCCGATCGTGGAGTTGTCGTCAAAGAGACTGAGACTGCGGACTCCGACAAGAATTTCCGCCTCTTTTCCGGGGACGAGATAATCTGTGATGTCGGCCTCAAAAGATAGAAAATTGTCGAAGTTTTCAGCTACCTTGTGTCCGTTCACATAAACCTCAGCAAATCCAGCAACTGCCTCAAAATGAAGAATCAGCCTCTGTCCGCTCCAGTCCTGAGGCACAGTCACAGTCTTTCGCATCCAAGCCATCCGGACATTGTCCCAAGACTGAGGGTAGGACGGAAAGTCCCTGTGGTCAGGTCCCTCTAGATTGTGCTTGGCGAAACTGTTAGCATTCCAAGGGGAAGGGATTCTTATCAAGGTCTTGTCCCACCCTTCCGGTGACGGCATGGCCAGTTCTGGAGGATTACCTTTTCCATATTCCCAACCATCAGGTACAGGCATTGCCTGGAATTGCCAGTGCCCGTTAAGGCAAATCTCCTGTCTGTGCTCTTTTTCAAGACGGTTCACAAACCCTTCCGATGGAGCGAAAGGATGGGTGAAAACAGTCAAAGCTAAAAGTAAAGAAGAAAGTAGTGATGTCATAATGCGGCTATTTTTTTGCGCAAAATTAGCAGCCACACTATAATTATGAGATAATTCTCAATTAGCGGTGGTTAACACCGGGGTTAAAAATAACTTAAAACGCCTTTTCAAGCAGTTCACAGAACGTTTTCATGCCTTTTGTGGCAACCTCGCGGATGTGGGTGATGCGAGGATCATGAATGGCCACATCTTCTGGATCGATAAGGTAGATTGGGGCTTCGTTCGGAGCGTAGCGGTAGAGCCCTGCGGCTGGATAGACATTAAGAGAAGTACCGACTATCAGCATCAAATCCGCCTCGGAAACTATGTCAATGGCCTTTTCGATGTTCGGCACAGCTTCACCAAAAAAGACGATGTGCGGACGCAACTGACTCCCGTTCGGAGCCTTATCCCCTAGATGAACCTCTTCGTAGCCAATGTCAATCACTTCTTTTTCTGAATATGTACGATCATATTCACCTTCCTCCGGACGAACTTTAGTAGCCTCGCCATGAAGGTGCAACACCCTCGTGCTTCCGGCCCTTTCGTGCAGATTGTCAACGTTCTGCGTAATGACAGTCACGGAATATTCCTTCTCTAGTTCAGCGATGGCATAGTGTGCAGCATTAGGCTTCACCTCACTTAGCCTCTTACGCAATCCATTGTAGAAATCCAAAACCAGTGCCCTATTGCGGTACCACCCTTGGATGGACGCAACCTCTTCGGGATCATATTCACCCCAAAGACCGTTGTTGCCCCTGAATGTACTGAGCCCGCTCTCGGCACTCACTCCAGCACCCGTCAAGACGGCTATCTTCTTTTTAGCTGAGTTCATCTTTCATCCTCCATTTCCTCTTGCCTGCACACATCGAACAAACGCGGCCAGCGGCAAGATAAAATATTCGTAAATTATTGATTTTTCCTAAAATAGTAGTTCCTAAGCCAGTACTCGAAGAGCGGGTCAAGAATCACCGGCTTGCTGTCCTCTCCGACAAAAGTAAGGATTTCCTTCTTCATCAGAGCATCCTTCAGACGACGCACATTGGCGGATGAATTGAGTGAATATTTCCTAATCACTTCCGCTGTGCTGAATTTCGTGTAACCGTCAATGACCGCCTTAAGCAGGCTCACCTGAAAAGTGGTCAGGTCATTCATCATTGCGATGAAGCGACCTCGGTTGATCGCAATCACGGCAGAAAGTGCCTCCAACAGCACAGGTTCCATTATGTAGCCCTTTGAGAGAGAGTCGCACACCGAAGTGAAGTGATTGATGTAAAATAAGTTGCACTTAAACAGCCGGCAAGCGCCACTGATCATGTCCCTATCCACAACCTTACCACTAGCCAAAAAGCCCTTTATCACATGTTCCACAATTTCACGTTCCTCAACCCCACTCAACTTCAAACGAGTCGCCCTACGGTAGAAGAAATGGCGTTTTATGAATATGTCCTCCATCGCGTTGACCTGAGAACCAATGAATATGTAAGAGAAGATTCTCAGCCCTTCGGCTCGCACCTCATCCATCACTTCTTCCATCAGTTTGAAGATGTGCTCTCCATCATCAGCCAAATCCACATTCTGAAACTCATCAACTATCATGTACAACTTTTCTCCTTTCTCCGCGGCAAGAGCGTAAGGCAGCCTGAGAACTGCTTTCAAATCATTGTCATCCAGCTCCCAGTTTGTAGAAAGGATCGTGTCCATGTCCGAGAAAGCCTTGCGGTCGAAAACCCAATGGGTCCCTTCAAGATGGCCTGTAACTATCTTCTCGTACTCATCCGGAGTCGAGGCCACCAGACGGATGACGGCAGCACCAAGTCTCTTGATAAAAACTTCTCCCTGACGTATGTCCAAAGCCGTCATCTCCCCGACTGTGAGAGACTCTCCGTTGACTTTAAGTTTTGTAAACACCTGATGAACAAGAGACTTCTTGCCGGTACCAAAAGGTTCCCAAATCACGACATTTTCATTCTGAGTCAGCAAGTTGGTCAAAATCGAGCAATCCTCCTTACGACCTATGAAATGCTGACCAGTCACATATCTGTTGTACAAAAACGGGCTATCCATCGAAATAACATTTTTGTTTACACAAAATTAACATTTTTTTCTTATCTTTGCACCCGCTTTAGAAAGCGCTTGGAATTTTATCGGTAAAGATTGCCGGATCATTCCCAAGTTTTAGAAAAAAGGAGGTGGTAACAGCATTATGATCATAGTTCCTATCAAGGAAGGCGAG
>ERZ808267.76-NODE-76-length-47800-cov-4.396670_pt1 | contig 47800 bp, 35 predicted proteins | sample MGYA00521241_ERZ808267 | MGnify/ENA primary metagenome ERZ808267 (study PRJEB31516, sample SAMN03275592) | gut metagenome | biome: mammalia-associated habitat; material: feces | host: Papio cynocephalus | place: Kenya | collected 2012-07-19 ...
ACAGAGGCCTTAGGCCGTACTTGTCACGCATGGCGTAAATCCGGTGGTTGGTCATGACTAGAAACGCGAAAGCCCCTTCAATCATATTCAGGGCCTCCATAATAGGGTATATTCTCGGACTGTTCCTTTCAACCGGCTCCTTCTTGATAAGGTGCGCCAGAATCTCGCTGTCGGAAGTGGACTGGAAAAGGCTGCCGCGATCCTCCAAGTACTTCCTCAACTGGGCGGAATTGACCACGTTGCCGTTGTGGACAAGGGCAAAATCCCCAGTGTTGTGCTTGAACAAGAACGGCTGGACATTCTCTATGCCGCCACCTCCGTGTGTAGAATAACGCACATGGCCGATTGCCATGTCACCGTGCAGAGAACCGAGGTTCTCACTGTTGAAGACTTCGGTCACGAGTCCGAGTCCCTTGACCCGGTGAAGTTCCCCATTATCGTTGACCGAGACGATTCCGCAGCCTTCCTGGCCGCGATGCTGGAGTGCATGGAGACCGTAGTAGGTCACCTCAGCAGCGTGAGGGACACCCCAGACTCCGAACACCCCGCATTCTTCTTTAAGTTCCTTTGAAAACATATTCCTTTCGCGGACTAAAGCACAAAGATAGCGAAATATTCGCCTTGGGGCAAAAGAAAAAATGCATCCAAGGGCCTAGACACTACCCATAAATGTCCCGGAGCACTGCCAGGGAGCGGACGTTGACGGAGGATTCGGTGTGGTGCTCGATGTATTCAGAATGCTAGATTTATCCAAACATGGCAAAATCATAGGCACTTTGGATAAAATCAATATTGCACAACAAATTGATTATTCGTATATTTGCACCAATAATTGATGCAGAAACAATGGATAAAATTATCGGAAGAGAAGCAGAATTGAATCTAATCGCCAAGTACCATGACAGTAACCGCCCGGAATTCATCGCATTATACGGCAGACGCCGGGTGGGCAAGACTTTCATCGTACGCATTTTCTTCAAGGATAAGTTCGATTTCTTCACAACCGGCATTCTTGAAGGCACCTACGAAGAAGAGTTAAAATGCTTCTGCGATTCATTGAAGGAATATGGATACAAAGGGAATGTCCCTAATAACTGGCTGGACGCGTTCTCAGCTTTGGCAAGCCTGACCGCAAAAGCAAAACGTAAAAAACGATGCGTTATCTTTTTGGACGAGATTTCATGTTTCGACACTCCCAACTCCGGATTTATCAGAGCTTTGGGCCATTTCTGGAATCAGTACGCCTCAAGGCAAGACAATGTGTTTTTGGTCATCTGTGGGTCAGCGACCTCATGGATCACCAAAAACGTCCTTAACAATAAGGGCGGTCTCCACAACCGAAAGACGCACGAAATTCATCTTCATCCGTTTAATCTCGCAAAAACAGAACGTTATTTCGTATCGCGCAAAGCCAAGTGGAGTCGCCTGTCAATCTTACAAGCCTACATGGTACTGGGAGGCATCCCCTATTACCTGAATATGTTGGACATGGATGAGAGTCTCCCGTCCAATATTGATCGCCTGTTTTTCTCAGAAGATGCACCCATGCGAAACGAGTACCGCCGATTATACCGATCGGTGTTCAAGAGTCCGGAAAGGTATATCGACATCATCAAAGCTCTGGCAACCAACAAATCAGGAATGACACGAACCGAGATCTCAGATGCCACTCACATTGATTCTGGCAGTGGTTTGTCGGAAATGCTGAGTGACCTTGTAGCCTGCGACTTCATTCGCAGCTACCGCAATGGTCTGAAAAAGAACGGGGAGTTCTATCAACTGATGGATTTCTACACACTCTTTTATCTCCAGTTCTGCGCAAACCCAAGTACGGACCGGAACTATTGGAAGAACACGTTGAATTCTCCAATCCAGAACACATGGTATGGACTTTCCTACGAACGGGTATGTCTGGCACACATCCATGAGATCCTACAGGCGCTACATCTAGACACCATACACACCGAATACTACTCGTTCCGCAGCAAAGTAACCTCTCCAAAAGTTCAGATAGACCTTATCATTGACCGGAGTGATGACTTTATTGATCTCGTTGAGATAAAGTATTCCCGCACAAAATACGAAATGACAAAAGAAGAAAGGGAAAAAATTGAGCGACGTGTCTCAAGTTTCATCAGTGAGACCAAAACCAAGAAAGGCATCCAGACAGTCCTGATTACGACTCTCGGCTGTGAGCTGAATCTACATTCCGATGTGTGTCAGCGATTTCTGAGTTTAGATGATCTTTTTGCATAACTCTCATCTTATCCAAAACGTTTGTTTCCTGAGGTTGTTTGGATTAAGTCAGAGCCCCCAAAAGCCCTACCCATAAATGTCCCGGAGCACTGCTAGGGAGCGGACGTTGACGGAGGATTCGGTGTGGTGCTCGATGTATTTTAGGATGCACTCTGCGATCTCGTTGCGGTCGGAGCCTCGTAAGGGGAGCAGCATTGCCTCTGCGAACGGACTGGTTAGCAGTGACTTGATGTGGTCAAGATGTTTTCCGGAGAAAGGGGCTAGGCCGAGAGTGTCCGGATTGAAGCCGAGGACAGCGCATAGTTCCAGCAGGAACCAGAGGTGGAAATTGGCGAAGTCACTCTGGAGGGCGTCCAGTGTCAGAATAGTCTTCTTCAACCAATCAGTCAGCCCTTCCTCGTTAGTCTGATCCTTTATCACACGAAAGAGAACCTCACTCATGAAGAGTGTCATAGTGTTTTTATGAATATTCCCACGAATCCCCACTAGAGAGTTGACACTGACGAAGTTGCGGGCGAACCACAAATCCGACTTCGGATTCTCGGTGACTTCTGCCTCTAGAATATTCAAGGGCAAGAAAAGCGCCATTGCTGTCTTAGGACTCACCTTGACAAGGAAGCCCCTCCTTCCATATTCCCGACTGATGGTGTGGAGGACAATGGAATTTTCACCGACTTTGGTGTGGCCGATGACTATGAGCTCAGCCTTTTCGCGCATTTGGTGACTATTATAATAAGTTGCCGCTTACTTAGCAATCGCAAAAATTACCGCTTATTGAGCCATTGTGCCATCGCTCTAAGGGCCTTACCTCGGTGCGAGATCTCATTCTTCTGTTCCTCGGTGATGTCGGCAGCGGTGAGTCCGGGATATTCGTCCGGAATGAAGATCGGGTCGTAGCCGAAGCCTCCCCTGCCGGATTTCTCACGGGCGATCGTGCCCTCCATAGTGCCCTCGAACTGGTGGACTTCTCCATTCAGGATGAGGGTCACGACACTGCGGAAGCGAGCCCTGCGGCTGACATCCTGACCAGTTGCTTCAAGTTTGGAGAGTTCCAAGAGCACTTTGTCCATATTCAGGTTGAAGTCTTTGGACGGTCCAGCGTAGCGTGCCGTATAGACTCCAGGGGCTCCTCCCAACGCATCCACTACCAGCCCCGTGTCGTCCGCGAAGCAGTCGCACCCCTTTCTGTCATAAATGTAACGAGCCTTCTGGAGCGAATTCTCCTCCAATGTCTCCCCTGTTTCCGGGATGTCCTCAGTGATCCCGAAATCCGCTGGAGTCACCAGCTCAAATCCTTCCCCTAAAATCTCTGAAGCCTCCCTCAACTTACCCCGGTTACCCGTCGCAAAAACTATCTTTGTCATGTTCACTAAAAAACTAAACTTACGCAAATATCCGCAGAATGCATTATTTTACCAAATTTCAATTTGATTTTGTCCGGGCAAAAGCCTCATGGCCGGAGAAAGCAGCGGATTACGGCAATATGTCCGATAAAAGAGTGGTCAGACCGGATAAAAAACACAAAACAGCTTCTGAGATAGGCATATCTTTCGGAAAATACTTAAATTTGCAGGGTTGGCACGGGTGTTGCGCCCGTGTGTTGGCTTTTTAGCCATGAAGGCGGGATTATTCAAGAATATATTCAAGGAATATGAAGATTAAATCATTGATAGCGGTATCGTTGGCAGTAGTGGTCAGCACCGCAGCATTCGGACAGTCACAGAGCTTCAAGCTCGGCAAATGGACTGAGATTCAGAACTCTATACTCAAAGAACTCAACAGGTCTTATGTTGACTCGCTGCCGGTAGACAGGATCGAGAGGGCAGGCATTGACGCGATGCTGGAGAGTTTGGATCCTTACACGGTTTACATTCCGGAGGAGGAAAACGAGGATCTGATGATGATGATCAACAAGTCGTACGGTGGCATCGGAGCAATCATCTACAAGCCGGAGAAAGACGGGAACGTCATCATCAACGAGCCTTACAAGGGATCACCGGCCCAGAAGTACGGACTGGCCTGCGGAGATGAGATCATGGAGATCGACGGGGTCAGCACCCACGGACTTACCAGCCAGGAATGCTCCGACAGGATGAAGGGGAAGCCGGGCACCACAGTAAAATTCAAAGTGTTGAAGGTTCGTTCCAAGGAAGTGACAGAGATTGTTGTAACCCGCGAGAGGATTCATCTTCCTGACATTGAATATGCCGGGATGCTCAACGACACGACTGGGTACATCTACCAGAGCGGATTCACTGAGAACGTCTCCGGGGAGCTCCGCAATGCTTTCCTAAAGCTCAAGGGTCAGGGGATGAAGAAGTTGGTCCTCGATCTTCGAGGCAACGGGGGCGGTTTGATGAGCGAGGCAATCAACATCGTGTCTCTCTTTGTGCCGAAAGGGTCGCTAGTCGTCTCCTCGAAAGGTCAGGCAGCCGGGACAGAGATGCAGTACAAGACCACCTCAGAACCACTTGACACCAAGATTCCGATCATCGTGATGGTGGATTCAGGCTCAGCATCGTCCTCCGAGATTGTGACCGGAGCCCTTCAGGACCTTGACAGAGCCACGGTTATGGGCACGAGAACCTTCGGCAAGGGACTTGTCCAGAGCATACGCCCGCTCCCTTACAACGGCCAGCTCAAAGTTACCACAGCGAAATACTACACCCCGTCAGGACGCTGCGTCCAAGCAATTGACTACTCACACCGAAACGAAGACGGAAGCGTTGGGTATATTCCTGACTCTCTGACTCATGAGTTCAAGACAGCCCACGGCAGGACGGTGCGCGATGGCGGTGGAATCACCCCAGATGTCAAGATCGATGGACACGACTACAGTCGCCTGACATTTTCTCTCGTCTATTCAGGAATCATCCAGGAATATGTCCTCGACTTTGTCCGTTCACACTCTTCAGTAGAAGAGGATTTCCACCTCTCAGACAAGGATTGGGCTGATTTTGTGGCCTTTGCCAAGACCAAGGACTTCGACTACCGCTCCAGTGCCAAAACCTACTTCGACCGAATGAAGAAGGAACTGGAAAAAGACGGACTTTCAAAGAATATGTCAGCAGAACTTGACGCCCTCCAGAAAGCCCTAGAAATGGACAAGGAAACTTTCCTGAAGCTCAAGAAAGACGAGATAGTTCCGTTCATCGAGGAAGAAATCGCAGTCCGCTACTACTTCCAAGAAGCCGGCATCAAAATCCGTCTCCGCTACGATGATCAGCTTCGGAAAGCCCTCGCCAGCCCGATGATTGAGGTCAAATGAAAACCGCACGCAAAACACTTTTAGTCTTGGTGGGGATGCTTGCATTCTGTCATGTTGACATATCTCAGGAAATCAAGCAGTTCAAAGCACATGAGATCAGTGTAGGAGTCGCACAGAATATCTCGGCCTATACGGTAGAATAGGCTATAGGTTTTAGCAACGTGAAATAATGTCACTAGAATGGCTTGGCTTTATTAGTGCTCTACGGCCTTGTCTGTCTGTTCGTTTTGGGCGAGTAGGGCTTTGGCTGCATCGTAGTCAGCAGCATTGACCTTGACCTCGATAGGATCGACATAGTTCAGGGAAACATAGGAGGAATTCTCCCCGAACACAGCGGCAGGGATGCCGTTCTCATTGAGCATACCCGCTGTGATGTGGGCGCTCATCGCATCGTTAAACTTAGCGACAGTCTTGAAATCTTCTGCCATAATCATTGAATATTAAAGGATTGAACCTATGCCTAGTGGGGTACCACAGTGCCCGCGGGCATATTCATTACTCTTCGTCCAGTACGCGGAATTTGTACTCCAGGCCGCCTACAATTCGTACCACTTCCTTGGTAAGTCCCTCAACCTCGAAACCACCGAGTTCGCGGGTCATCGTGATCCTGTCCTCGAACATCTTGAAAAGGGCACTGAACTTTGAACGAAGGCGGAATGTCATGTTCTCGCCTTCTTCGCTTTCCAGACGGTAGCCACGCGCCTCCATATATTCAATAATCCCGCCACGGATGTCAGAATATTCTCCTTTTATCATTGCTGACCTTTTGATGAACCCGAATCGTGGGTAGAACGCAGACACGAAAGCGAATAACAACGCAATCTGCCACAATGATTTGTAGCCACCTCTGAACATCAGGCTGACATCTGCCTTGACGGCTCCGATGAGCACAAGCGCGGTCATGATGATCACAAACAAGAATGTGAAATAGAAAAAGTATTTGACGGCTCTGATAAAATATTTCATAATAGTCCGATTTTTGTAATAGTTCGATTTTTGCTAACCAAGCAAAGATATGAATTTGTTTTGTTATTTTTGTGTCATTAATCATTAAATCGAACAACTATGGCAGAAATAGATCCTATCCAAGAGCGTCGCGAACGCGAAGAGCAGGAAAGAAAGAATGAAAGCCTCAAGAAGACGATGTGGGCTCTTGTGGCTGTGGCGGTGCTTCTTGCCGCAGGACTTGCCTACATTTGGTTCTCAAAGTCCAGCCTTGTGAAGGACCTTAACGCTGAGAAGGATGATCTTACTCAGCAGATGATTGCTCTCAAGGGTGACTATGACAGCCTTTCATCTGACTACGCTTCAATCAACAGTCAGTTGGATTCTTCAAAGGAAGAAGTAAATCAACTCATTGAGAGAATCCAGAAGACCGAGGCAACGAACCGTAGGAAGATGCGTCAGTACGAGAAAGAGCTCGGAACTCTACGCAGCATCATGAAGAACTACATCGTTCAGATTGATTCCCTCAACACATTGAACCACAAACTGACGGCTGACGCTGCCGCTGCACGTCGCGAAGCCGCTGAGAGTCGCGCTGAGAATGCTGACCTTAAGGGACAGGTAGAAAACCTTTCCGGTCAGGTAGCGGCTGGTTCCGTGATCAAGTCCAGAGGCTTGAGCGTGGCTGCCTACAATGGCTCCGACAAGGTGACTGACAGAAGCAGCAGAGTTGTAAGGCTTCTTGCTTCGTTGAGCCTTGTTGAGAACGATTTGGCACCGAAAGGCCCGGTAAGAGTCTATCTGAGGGTAAAGGATCCAGGAGGATTCCTACTAACCAACAGTACTCAGACCTCGTTCTCTTTCAATGGCCAGACACTGGTGGCTTCGGCCTCTAGAGAGGTGGATTATGAAGGCAAAGAGGTCGATCTTAGCATCTACCTCAATGACATTCCATCCTATCAGGCAGGAATTTACACGGTCGAGGCTTACACCTCTCAGGCATTCCTCGGCAAGACCGAACTGTTGCTAAGGTAAATCCCGTGATCTACCTTCATGTTCCTTTCTGCGGCAGTTTCTGTACCTACTGCGACTTCTATTCGGAAATATGCCGAAGCAGCCAGGCGTTCAATGATTATGCGGACGCTGTCATCGGAGAGATCAATTCCCGTCAGAAGGAACTATCAATGAATATTTCCGCTCCCAATGCGGTCAACACTCTTTACATAGGAGGAGGCACCCCATCGGTGCTTCCTCTTGATGTTTTAGCCCGGATAGTCAGGGCTATTGCGTTGTCAGAGGCACCCTTCGAGGAGTTTACCGTAGAGGTGAATCCCGAAGACATAGTGGAAAAAGGTTCTGAATATGTCCGCGGGCTGCTTGCCATTGGCGTGAACCGGATCAGCATGGGCGTCCAGTCGTTCGATGACGGGATTCTACGCTGGATGAACCGAAGGCATGATGGGACTCGCGCCATCAAAGCTTACCGGATTCTTCGTGAGTGCGGAGTCCGGAACATCAGCATTGACTTGATTTTCGGGATTTCTCAGTTGACGGATGAGATCTGGAAAGACACGATTGAAGAGGCCTTGGCTCTTGCTCCAGAGCACATCTCGGCCTACCAGTTGTCAATCGAAGAAGGGAGTGCTCTTGCCAAGATGGTCTCTGATGGACGCTATGTTGAGGCTTCAGATGAACAATGCCGCAGGCAGTACAATTTTCTGTGCTGTACTCTAAAACAGTCCGGTTACCATCATTACGAAATCTCTAATTTCGCAAAGCCCGGCTTTGAAGCCGTCCACAATAGTGCCTACTGGAGAAGAGTTCCGTACATCGGACTCGGTCCTGGCGCACATTCTTTGATTGGTAATGTCCGCTCATGGAACAGTCAGGAACTTCCACACCGGGCATTAAACTGTGAGCCTCTATCTGATGCACCCTTAAAGTTAAGCAGGAATCAGGACAATCTGACAACATATTCAAGAAGCTTTGAAACCCTTTCAACCGAAGACATTCGTGTCGAGAAGATAATGCTCTCCCTTCGTACAGACAAGGGCATGGAAGCCACGGAATTATATTCATTGGCAGAGCGCTATGCAGTGGATTCTCTTTTGATGGAAGGCGCACTTGAGAAGATTGGCTCCCGAATCCGAATCTCAGAATCCCATCTCTTTGTCTCCGATGAGATTATCCGCGAACTGATCTGAGTTTTTACTGCTTCTTACTTGATCTTGCGGTAGAAAGTGCCGCTTTGGCCCTTTATGTGATATTCTTTGGTTGTGTTCCAGGTCTCACCGCTGTGGTAAATGCGATTCTGGTCGCTCGTACTGACATATTCATTGCCGAACTTATCCACAAACGTTCCTCCTTGAGAAGAAGCGCTGACCCAGCCTGAGACTCCACCGACAATGGCACCGATTATGGCAAGCACCGCCAAAACAGCGAGAGCGAGCCACCAGAAATTTTTTATTACGAATATTCCGAGGCCCAGCGTTGGTGCGACAAGCATCAATCCGGTGACGATGCAACCCGTTGCCTTCAGCCAGCCTACAGGGCACCCGAAAAGGCCATCAAGGACTACCAAGTAAAACGAGGACACTGTCATCAGCGCCAACGCGCCAACGTAAACCAATGCCAATGAATATTTTAGAACGCTCTCGTCCATCATCTCATGTGAGCAGATTTCTCTAATCGTTGGCATAGCTTTATCCACGGACAAGGCCAGTCCTGCCGCGGCCACAAGCAAGACTACGAAACGGAAGGCCGCGCGCCTACCGTCTTTTTCATAAAAAACACTTCCCCAAGTTGTCAATGCAGCGCAGACGAGCGGTATGATGAGATAAAAAACTGTGTCGGACATAAGTTTATGTGTTTTTCAAGACTTCAAATATAGCAACATTCCTGATGTTTGGAAATGCCACGCAATCGTTACCCCTCAGAGAGGATCTTCTTGGCTGCGAAGGAGAGAGCCTCGTAGAAATCTTGGCCGAAGACGGAGGTCAAGGGCTCGCGGAGGAACTCGTAAACGTGGGTGCCCTCGCGGTGGCCTTTCTCGTAGGCGTCCTTGCATATTTCCCAACGATGTAGGTTGAGTGCCTGGCCACCACCGGTGAGCTTGGTCACGCGAATCGGGTAAAGCCAGCAGGACTGCGGCTTGCGGAACTTGCAGGTGCCTTGAAAGAAGCATCTCTCGATGGAACAGAAGCAATTTCCCTTCTCGTCGAAAGTGGTGTAGGCACATTCCTCGGTCTGATCCACAACGGGGGTCACGATGTCCCCGTCACGATCGATGGAGAAAAAACCTTCCTTGTCAATCTGAGCGCGGCCTTGAGGCCTCATCAGTTTTGAATATACCGGATAATTATCCTCTAAAGGCTCCAGTTCTGACTCCTCCAAAGGAGCTCCGCTGTCCCCTATTATACAGCAACAGCCCTTGCAGACAGCATAGTCACAGGCGAAATATTCAGTTACAACATCCTCAGACACAAGGACATCTCCAATTTGGATGATGGTTCCAAACTTATTGTTTGACGACATATTCAATTCTCATTCCTTCGGACAGAGCTCCGAAGATTTCTTTCACCTTTTCGGCAGAAACGCTGCCGATTCTATTATTGTAATCTGTCAGCACGTCTTTCCCTCCGGAGTAGCGCATTAGGACAGCGTCCACATAGTTCTTCGGATCAGAGAGATATGTTGAGTAGCTGTTGACTAGCAGAGACTTGCATGAGGCGAGTTCAGCAGCATCAATCTGGCTTGACAGAGTCGTTTCAATCACCTTTCTTGCCGCAACCAAAGACCTCATCGGATGCTCCGAACCGCTTGCTACGCCATAAGGAAGGCCTTCTTCTGGCACAGGTAAACAAGTAAAAATCAATTCCAAAGCTTCCTGAGGCCAGATGCTGAAACGATCCTCCATCTTGACACTGAAACCATACTCTGCCATCACTCCTGTCAAACGCCTCTGAAGTGCAAGACTAGCTACCTTGAAAGCCATGTAGTTCTCGGTTGTGAATGGTTCTGCGCAAGCAAGAGCGACATCAATTTCTACCGGAGTACCAAAACGGGAATAGGTTGTGTGCCCTGTCCTCAACTTATACGGAGAGAACTGGCGTACCGAAGAAGATTTGCTGACCCTGAAACCGCCAAGATACTGACAAAGAATCTTTTGGAGCGATTCTGGCTGCATGTCTCCGACAATGACGAAAACCCCATCGTTTGATCTTATGAACTGATTGTCAAAAAACATCTGCGCATCCTGCATTGTCCTATCTACCAAACCAGAAGGGGTCTTAACCGCTGAATAGTTGTAGTCTTGGTACATCAGGCTGTCCAAATAGGCAGGCTTCAAAGACGCAAGCTCCATCTTTCTCCAAGATTCAAATGCCGAATCCGATTCTTTACGTTGGTTGGCAACCGAAAGTAAAGACTTAAGGACAAGCACGAATCTGTTTGACGGAGCTGAGCCCCACAACCTCAAATCAGAAGTGGAGACAGAACAATTCATCTCCACATCTTCCGCCCTAAGAGTCTTGAAGAAATCGTTCCCATGCATTCCCGCAATGCTGCAAAGGCCGATCATGTCCGAGAAGAAAGCACCTTCTCCACGCTGAAGATTACGAACAGTTGAGTACCCTCCTTTGATCATAAAGGAATAGTTAAACCTTCCTTTAGTGTCCATCTTCTTGTAAATCACCTTCATTCCATTGGAAAACGACCACATCTGTCCATCGGAAACTGGTTCGGTGGAAATGGATTTGATTTTGACCTTGTTTTTCTCATTCCAGAAGTCCGATGTGTCCTTCTGAGAATTTTTCCAATGATAGGTCGGTTTACCCAACAAAGAAACACCGTTCCAAGCAGAGCGGAACAAAACCGGCCACAGCCATTCGTCATATTCTTTCCCTGTCCATGTCACCGAACAATTGTCCAGGTCTTCCAAAATAGCTGATGCATAGCCATTGAACAACTCCGTTTCCGCTTTGGCTGACATATTCCTAGAAGTGAAAAAACGGGCTTTTGACGCAGGTGATGCGAGATCTGAGCCGTAGAGATAGGAAGAAATGCAACGTTGGACAAGAGCATCATTGGTCTGAGGCTTCAAGAAGGCATTCAGAACAGCGTTTCTAGCCACTTTATACTCATCTGAACCTATGCCTTTAGAACAGATTTCCGAAAGTGTTGATGCCAATGACAAGGTGGCTGGAATCAATTGACTGTCAGGAATTTTAAGGCATACACAGAAACGTTCGTCACCAATGCAGGAAGAGCTCCCTTCATTGAATGCCTTAATCTCCAACGTTGGAATCTCACGGAAAGTCAAGGTCTCACGAAGTCGGCATAGTACAATTTCTTTTAACGCTCCGGAGAATAAATCCGAGATGAAAGGTTGGATAGTGTTCATCTGGTCTTCCGGTGTCCTTGGGGAACGAAATTCCGCTGTTACGGAAGCCTGATCAGAAGGGATGAATGAATATTTTGTCTCTTCGGAAGGCCTCCAGACATATTCCTTTTTCTTGTAAATCGGACTGCGCGAAGGCACCATCAAAGCGAAAACATTCATCCGTTCTATGATTGCTGAAGGATTGATGTCACCTGCTATGATGATAGAATGCGGACACGGTTGAGCAGCTATCAAGTCGAAGAGCATGAGAAGTGTGGTGTCAGAGGCCGCTTGGTCAAAGACAGGAACTTCGTCAAATCTAAAGATAGTCACATCTTCTCGAAAAGAAGTGTAACCTTCTGGACGACAGCCGATTCCTTTGCGCGAAAGGAATTTGTAAGGGATTGTCTTGTTGAAGTGAGGCAATGAGGAAAGTTCCTTCCTTGCTGCAAGAGTGTCGTTCACGCCCTTACGCACTAAGGCGAAGTCAGCGACACCCTTCATGGAAGGATTTGTCACCAAATAGTAGGAAATGCCATTTGCGAGCTTGCCCGTTGTGATGTTCTCATCCTTTTGGAGAGCGGGCAGATTCTGTGCTGGCATCATTATTGAAAAACCGAGCAGCACCGAACACAAGACTGATTTGATAAAGTTGCGCATTACTGATACCTCCCGTTTGGACAAAAATAGCCAATATTGTGCAATTGACACAATTTTTTATTACATTTGTGGTAACTGCCTTTAAAAGGAATATAGTTAAACATAATTTTAATACGATGAAAAAGTTTATTCTCGCGATTGCGGCCGCATTTATGACCGCTAGCATGGTGTCCGCTCAGGACATGGCACAAGCTACAGAACTCTACAATAATGGAGCCACAGCCATCTCCTTGAAGAATTGGACCGAAGCACTTGACTGCTTCCAGAAGGCTCTCGAAATGGGTAAGACCATTGGCGCTGACGCTGATGAGCTCGTGGCCAATTGCAAGAATGCCATCCCAGGTGTCGCCCTTGAAATTGCCAAAGATTTGATCAAGGACAAGAAGTACGATGAGGCTGCTGCCAAACTTGACGAAGTCGAAAAGATTGCCACTGAATATGAAAACACTGAGGTTGTTGAAAGGGCAAAGGAACTCGTTCCTCAGATGTGGATGCAGAAGGGTGTTGACGCACTCAAACTGAAGGATTTCGCCACAGCCGCTGACGGTTTCGCAAAGTCTTATGCAATCGACACCACCGCTGGCAAGACTGCACTCTATCTTGGTCAGGCTCTCGGAGCCCAGGGAAAGACCGAGGAGGCCATCAAAGCCTTCAAGCACGCAGCTTGGAACGGTGAGGAAGAAACAGCTAAGGAACAGATTTCCAACATCTACTTAAAGCAGGCCAACGCTGCTTTCAAGGGAAACAAACTTGCTGACGCTGTCAAGGCTGCTGAGAAGGCCAATGAATATGCAGAGAATGCCACGGCTTACCTCATCGCTGGGCAGGCTTCCCAGAAACTCAGCAAGAACGCTGACGCAATCAAGTACTTCGAGAAGTACCTTGAAATCAAACCGGACGCAAAGAACGCTTCTGCCATCACTTTCACCGTTGCTGCTCTCTACCAAGGTGCAAAGAACAACGCCAAGGCTCTTGAGTTCTACAAGAAGGTTCAGGACGATCCTAAGTTCGGTGCTCAGGCTAAGCAGATGATCGCTTCCCTCAGCAAGTAATCAATGGAGTTCCTCGAATTGCTTGCTCCGGCAAGAAACGCTGACATCGGCATCGCGGCAATAGACTGCGGTGCCGATGCCGTGTATATCGCTGGACCTGAGTTCGGGGCGCGCCAGGCAGCCGGAAACTCGATGGAGGACATCGGGAAGCTCACTGAATATGCCCACAGATTTGGAGGGCGCATATTCCTGACACTCAACACTATTCTTTTCGATGATGAACTAACTGAGGCTGAAAGGCTTCTTGCCGGGGCGAAGGCCGCAGGGGTTGATGCCATCATAGCGCAGGACCTAGCGGTCTGGAAACTGACAGACCTGCCGGTCCACGCATCGACACAGTGCGCGATAAGGACTCCGGAAAAGGCAAAGCTTTACGAGAGCCTCGGAGCCTCACGGCTTGTTCTGGAAAGGGAGATGTCTTTGGGACAGATCAAGGCCGTGCGCAAGGACGTTGACTGCGAGCTAGAGTTTTTCGTGCACGGAGCCCTCTGCGTCTGCTACAGCGGACAATGCTACATGTCAGAACAGATTGCGGGCCGAAGTGCCAACCGTGGGGAATGCATTCAGGCTTGCCGGTCGCTCTACGACCTTGTAGATGAATCTGGAAGCGTTTTGGTTCGAAACAAAGCTCTGCTGTCGCTGAAGGACTACAATCTCAAGGACAGGCTGGCGGATCTTGCGGATGCGGGAATATGCTCGTTCAAGATTGAGGGGCGGTTGAAGAACATATCTTACGTGCGGAATGTAGTGCGGGCATATTCATTGGCACTGGATGAGTTGGTCGCAGCAAATCCGGAAAAGTACCGCCGTGTTTCGTACGGGCGGTCGGAAGGCGGATTCACGCCTGATCTGGGGAAGACCTTCAACCGTGGGTACACGCAGTTGTTTCTGGACGGGAAACGGTCAGTCGGTTGGTCCTCGATGGATGCTCCGAAATCAATCGGAGAGGAAGTCGGGACGGTGGCCTCTATAGGGAATAACACGATAACTGTGCGGCTAAAAAGTCCGGACATCCGGCTTCAGAATGGGGACGGGTTCTCTTTCCTGTCAAAAGGACGAGGTGAGATTGTCGGTTTCCGTGGGGATGTCTGTCAGGGTAACCGGATAACGTGCCGGAATGTTGTCCAAGGGCTCTATCCCGATGCGAAACTGTACCGCAATCTCAGCAGCGCTTTCGAGAAGGAGCTGGAGTCCAACCTGCCGGTCAGGAGGATTCCTGTTGCGGTGGACATTTCGGTCATGGTCACTTCGGCAGGCTCAGTGACCGAAAAAGGTGGATATGTGACTGAAATACACGATTCTGTGACCGGAGAAGCTCGGCCGCTGAGCATGTCGAAGCGACTGGGTGAGCAGACATATTCATTGAGGATCAGAGCTGTGAGTCAAGACGGGCGAAGCGTCACAATGGAGCGCAAAGCGGGAGACAGCGCAGCGGAGAACCAGGAAAGGATGCGCGGAATGTTCGCGGCCCAAATCTCAAAGGCCACGGGAAGATATTCATTTACCCTCCGTTCGCTTAAGGTTGAGACTCCGGATGGCTCGCTGCCGTTCCTACCGGCCTCCACACTGAACGCAATCAGACGAGACCTCGCTGCCGCCCTAGAAGAGATGCCTTGCATTACGTTTCCCCTAGCAACAGGCCAGACCGACCTCCAACAAGGCCTGACCCAAGTTAGAGATATTCAAAAAAACATGTCGGACAACATTCTCATTTCGTACAAGGCCAACATCGCCAATCACATAGCCAAGGAAACATACTTATCTCTGGGAGCCTCGCAGACCGATGATGCCTTTGAATTATCGCACCAGACAGATGCCGAACTGATGCGCACAAAGTACTGCGTCCGTTACGAACTCGGCCTCTGTCCGATTCTTAAGACAAACGGATTGCAAAACAAAACCGGTCTATCACCCGACACCATTCCAGCACAGGCAAAGCGCAAAGCTCCAACTGGTAACCTATACTTGACCAACAACGGCAAGTGCTATCACCTCTCTTTCGACTGCGTCAACTGTGAAATGATCGTTGCACACTCTTCATCAAGATTATAGTCATGGTCGTCAAGGATCCCGGTGCGACCATAGGGGTTGCGACCGGGATTGTTGAACACTCGAACTTGCTCAGGCTTACAAGAAGCTGAACGTTATACTGACATCTCCGAAGCGGTTTGGTTTCCCGTTGTTCTTTTTGAAATAGTTGCTGGAAAGCTTGCCACGCCAGACAAGATCATCATTGCGACGGAAAGGAAGATCAACCTCGAAACCGTAGGATTTAGACTTGATTTTCACCACACCGCTAGCTTTCCATGAGGTCTGCTTCCCCCCGTCATCCTCTATCATCAAAAAGACACATTCTTCTAGTTGGGGTGTCCATTCAGACACAAGCATTGTGTTGAATCTCAAAGTCTTGCCGACATATTTCCGTTTCACATTGATCATCATGTCAGTTACAGATGGACTGAACAATTTGAGTTCTTCCTCTGTTTGTGCAGTAAAGCCATCCAAGGAGCCGCACTTGACAAAGAATTCGGATCCACCCGCGAACCAAGAATCATAATTTCTGTGAGCCTTGAACTCTTTCAAGACTAAAGATTTACAATCAGAGTTAGAACGCGTGGTAACGGCAGTGCTTCGTTCTGGATGCAGAACTTCTAACATCTGTGGGGTTAGGTATGCAGCGTCTTCGTTGCGGTTGATTACCCAAACAGGATGATTCTTAGCATATTCCTCATCCACAATTACTTCTCGCACAATCCACAAACCTCCTGGCAATTCTTCGCGAAGATAACCAACATTGCAGCCCTCTTTGAATCCAACACGTGAGACAGAGCTAGCTTCTTCCGGATTGAAAGTGATCACAGGCATAGACTTTCCATCCCAGTCTTCTGAATATGGCCAGTAAATCTGGAGTCCGGAAGCAGAGAGAGCGTCTGTAAATGATTCTGCACGTGTGCTCCATGAGCTTTCTACAGAAGAAAGGAGATTGCGGATTGTACTTGAATAGGTCTTAACGGAACGAGTCTGAAGCAGTTCATCCCCTACTCCAGAACCCGGATCTGAGAACATGCATGCAAAGGTGTACTCTTCATCGTAGCCGTTTGCAGCAGAGGAGTTTACACCATCAAAAACTTCCCTAATGTGTTCTTGGGTTAGAGGCAATTCGGAAAGCATTTTAACAATGTTTTCTGGGGAGAGATCTTTGCAAGTCGGACTCTCTGACTCCACCGTAGCCGGCTTAACAGGGGACGTCCCATCCTGCTCAATTCTTTCACAGGCAGATGACAGTAAGATTGCTGCCATCGCAAAGGCTGGCACCACTGGCGCCACGACCCTTTTACTTGTACTGAAATTCTTCATTTTAAATGAGTTTATAGTTGATAATTCAGCACAAAGTGACACAAAAATAGCCGTGGACACAAAAATTCCACGGCTAATTGTCAAAAGTAGGCTTGGGTGAATGCTCAGAGCCTATTTTGAATAAAAGACAAAGCGATTTTTGTCATAAAAGTCTTTAACGACCTCTGTTTTGGAGAAACCAGCATCGCTGAAAACCTTTGAGGTCTCTAGTCCCAACAGCTCATTAATCTCTGTCATTCCCTTTCCCTCCGAAGCCAGACACTCTTTTGAGATCTTCGCTATCGAACGATAAAACTCAAGCGGATTCTCGTCTTTAACAAACAGAGCCGTTGAAGGTTCAAAGTTAAGAACATTAGCCCTCATCTGTGATTTCTGAGACTCCATAATGTAAGGAGGGTTACTGAGAATCAAATCATACTCCCCCTCCGCGAAAGATTGAGGCTCGGAAAGAATATCTGCCGTCACGAATTTGGGCGGTGTAACTTCATCTTCTTTCTGCTTAATAGCAAAATCCTGTCCCTTAGCGACTTCGATAGCTTTTTCAGAAATGTCCACTCCTGTCACTTCAGCACCAGGAATGTTAAGGGCTACCGTCCAAGCAATACATCCAGAGCCTGTGCAGAGGTCCAAAACCCTAACCGGACGCGCTGATTTGCCATAGGCCTTTCTCATTCTCTGCATCCGCGAACCAATCTTGATTGCCTCTCGGCACAGAAGTTCTGTTTCTGGACGAGGAATAAGCACATCCGGAGTAACTTTGAACCTTAGCCCACAAAAATCAGCGAAGCCAATGACATATTGAACAGGCTCTCCCGAAGCAAGTCTATCCAAGTCCGAGTTTAGTCCTTCCAAGGCCTTGTCCTTGATCTGGTACTCTGGCTCAACAATGTGAGTGTAACTTTTAGTACCGATTCTGCTTTCACACAGCATCAGCACAATGCTACGCGCCTCCTTGGTAGGATAGAGAGGCTCCAATCGTGTAACTCCTTCATTAAGGAAATCCTTCAATAGCATAAGCTCTTAATTTAAAATGTTAGAATTGATTATGAATTTTCTATGATGTTCGTCAGGAAGTCTGTGATGTCAAGACCAGCTGTCCGAATCATCTTAGGAACGAGAGATGCACTTGTCATCCCAGGGATAGTGTTGACTTCCAAGAAATACAGCCCGTCCTCAGCAAGAATGTAATCCATCCTCACCACGCCTGAACAACCAAGGCGGGAGAATATTTTTTTACTTACTTCTTGAATATGCTCGCTCAAGCTATCCTCAATCGGTGCGGGGCAAATCTCCTGACTGTGGCCGTTGTACTTGGCGTCATAGTCAAAGTAGTCGTTTTCGGTGACTACCTGAATCACAGGCAGTGACTTAATACCTTCCGCGTCCGAATAAGCCGCGCAAGTGAACTCACGTCCGGTAATTCCTTGCTCAATAATGACTGACGGTCCTTCGGAAAAGGCAAACTGGATTGCCTCCGGCAAATCTTTAGCCTCTCGCACTTTTGTAATCCCGAAACTTGATCCTCCGTCCGTAGGTTTTACAAACACAGGGAAAGTCAAGTTCTCTACTACTTTGCGGCAAACAGCATCGATGTCCATCCCATTGCGAACGAACACATCAGGGGCACATTTTACAAAATCCACCCCTCGCAGATAGCTCTTGCATGCGAACTTGTCAAAGGCGATCGCAGAGACAAACGCGCTGCAACTGCTGAAAGGAATCCCCAACATTTCGAGATAACCTTGAAGCAATCCGTTCTCTCCTGGAGTACCATGTTGAACGATGTAGGCATAGTCAAAATTAATCTTTTCACCATAGACTTTGACTGAAAAGTCAGTCTTGTCAATTTCCGGCCTGGCACCCTCGGCAAAAGGGATTCGCATGGCATCGCGCTTCTTCATGGCCACAAGTGACCATTTGCCGAAACGTGCAAAAATCTCATAGACATCGTACTTTGTCCCGTCTATGCGTGAAGCGACAAACTCCCCGCTGCGGCATGCGACCTCCCATTCTGATGAGTCGCTTCCATAAATCACAGCAATCCGCTTGTACTTGCCCATATTCCTTAATTATTCAAAATAGTAATCTTCCGTTTTCTGCTGAGCTTCAACTGAGGCATCCTCTTTGCCACCAGTGCAGTTCAAATCTAGACTCACTCCAGCAGGGGCGATGAATCGATCGCTTTCAGAGACTCCTAGAGTGCCATCCTCAACGACCTTTCGCATGAATATTCCCCATGTCGGCAAGGACATGTGCGCCCCCTGGCCGTAGGTAATAGATTGGAAATGAACCTGTCTGTCTTCTGCTCCGGTCCAAACACCCGCAACTAGTGTCGGGGTGTAACCAATGAACCAACCGTCTGCGTTGTCGTTCGTGGTTCCGGTCTTTCCAGCAATCTCGCCCATCAGTTTGTAACGATAACGGAGACGGCTGGCTGTGCCTCCCTGAACTACTCCTTCCATCAGATTGACCATCAGGTAGGCAGTGTTCTCACCTATTGCCTCACGTTTGCGGTTAGTGAACTCGCTGATGACATTGCCTTGGTTGTCTTCTATTCTTGTGACGAAAAGAGGCTCGATATAGACCCCTCTAGAAGGGAATGTGTTGTAAGCGGCAACCATCTCCCAAAGTGAAAGGTCCGCTGGGCCAACACAGAGTGCAGGGACTTCATCTATGTGACTCTGAATGCCCATTCTTCTCATCATGTCTGCCATAGCCTCCGGTCCGAACTGTTTCATCAGATAGGCAGAGATGTTGTTGGAACTGTTGGTAAGGCCCCATTTGAGAGTAACCGTCTTTCCAATCCACTCTTCTTTGTCAGTGCTTCGCGGAGTCCATGTGTTACCATCCGGAAGGACGAAAGTCTGTGGCAGGTTTACAACCTTGTCGCATGGAGTCATACCCTCCTGCATCGCCAACGTGTAGAGGAAAGGTTTGATTGTCGAACCGACCTGACGCTTACCTTGACGTACATTATCATACTTGAAGTAACGGTAGTTCGGTCCTCCAACATAGGCCTTGACATGACCGGTCCCAGGTTCCATCGCCACAAATGCGGTACGAAGTATGGATTTGTAGTAACGGATCGAATCATCCGGAGTCATTGTCGTGTCAGCATAACCTTTCTTGTTATAAGCAAACACACGCATTTTGACCGGTTGCGAGAATGTCTTAAGAATCTGCGCCTCCGACAACCCTTCTTTTTTCAAAGTGCGATAGCGGTCGCTCCAGCGTCTTGCCTGACGCATCACACGATCTCTGGTCTCAGCATCAATGTCATTGGAGAAAGGTTTGTTGGTCTTGCTTCGGAGATCCCTACGGAAATCGGCCTGAAGGTCCTTGATCCTTTCCGCGACAGCCTCCTCGGCATATTTCTGCATCTTGTAGTTGATTGTAGTGTAGATTCTCAGTCCGTCCCGGTCCAGATCATACTTTGAGCCATCAGCCTTCTTGTTCTTCTCAAGCCAACCGTACAGATCGTCTGTAGCCCATGCAAGAGAATCAGCAGAGTAGTCTTCCGCAATGTAATAGTCTGATTTACGAGGCTTTCTGGCATTCATGACACGACGTACCATGTCTCTGAAGTACGGAGCAAGACCAGCATTATGGTCCTGAACCTCGTAGTTCAGTTCAATAGGAATCAGACGCAACGAGTCTCTTTGATCCTTGCTCAGATAGCCCGCTTTCTCCATCTGACCGATGACGAAATTCCTTCTAACCAAAGCTTTGTCAGGGTTAATAGCTGGGTTGTACCTTGTAGGCTTGTTGACCATTCCCACAAGCATCGCACTCTCCTCTACAGTAAGCTCGGAGGGAAGTTTGCCGAAGAACGTTTCTGACGCTGAACGCACGCCATAAGCTCCACTGCCAAAGAATATGGAGTTGAGGTACATCGTCATGATCTCGTCCTTCGTGTAGTCTCTTTCCAATTTGACAGCCGTGATCCACTCTTTCAGCTTGATCCACACCATCTTGGCATGGTATATTCCCGGAATCTTGCGTCCCATGTCCGCTCTCGGATAGAGAGTTTTGGCAAGCTGTTGGGTGATGGTACTTCCACCTCCTTGGCTTGAGTTGCGAAGCAAAATAGTCTTGACAAGAACTCGTCCCAAACCTTTGAAATCGATTCCGGAATGTTTGTAGAAACGCACGTCCTCAGTTGCTACAGCAGCGTGGACTAGATTCGGAGAGATTTCATCATAGGAAACGTAAGTCCTATTCTCAATGTGGAAAGTTGTCAGGATTTCTCCATCTTCAGCGATAACCTGCGTGGCAAGCTTGTTGTCCGGGTTCTCCAAATCCTTGAATGAAGGGATGTCAGCGAAAGCCCAGACTAGGAAGATCATAATAATGAGAAAGAGTACTGGAAACGTGATCAGTATCCAGAACCACTTTGTAATTTTCTTTCGAGTCGCTTCGGTCATAATAAGGACAAATTTATAACAAAATTTGGAAAATTGCCCTCTTTGTGGTTTACTTTGCAGAGTGAAATTACGAACTATCTATGAAATGCTTGTAAAATAGTACAATATGGCAGACAATCTAGTTATCGTCGAGTCTCCGGCCAAAGCCAAGACTATACAGAAATTCCTGGGCAACAATTACCAGGTAAAATCCAGTTTCGGCCACATCAGAGACCTTCAGGATAAGAAACTGAGCGTGGATGTGGAGAAAGGCTTCATGCCTGAATATGTCATCCCTTCAGACAAGAAGAAGGTGGTGGCTGAACTGAAGAAAGCGGTGGAGAGTGCATCTACCGTGTGGTTGGCATCCGATGAAGACCGAGAGGGAGAGGCCATCTCATGGCATCTTTTCGAAACTCTCGGACTAAAGAAGGAGCAGACCAGGAGAATCGTGTTCCATGAAATCACTAAAGATGCAATTGTGAACGCAGTTCAGAATCCGCGCTCCATAGACATGAACCTTGTCAATGCCCAACAGGCTCGTAGAGTTCTTGACAGGCTTGTGGGATTTGAGCTTTCTCCTATTCTTTGGAGAAAGATTCAGCCTAAACTTTCAGCAGGTCGTGTTCAGTCCGTGGCATTGAGACTAGTGGTTGAACGGGAAAAGGAGATTATGGGCTTCAAAAACGAGGCTTATTACAAGGTTGAAGCCATCTTCCATCCGGCAGGTCATCCTGCATCAGTGAAAGTCAAAGCCCTGTTGGACACTAAGTTCAAGACGATTGATGAAGCCCGCGGATTCCTTCAGGATTGCATCGGGGCATCATTCACTGTCTCGGATGTAGGGAAGAAGGAGGCTAACAGATTCCCTACTGCTCCGTTCACGACATCCACGCTCCAGCAGGAAGCAGCAAGAAAGCTGCGCTTCCCGGTGAGCATTACCATGAGAGTGGCTCAAAGTCTTTACGAACGCGGTCTCATCACGTACATGAGAACCGATTCCACCAATCTTTCCACCCTGGCTCTGAGCACTGCCAAGAAATTCATTGTCGAAAATTATGGGCCTGAATATTCAAAAACACGTCAATTCAAAACCCATAGCAAAGGAGCTCAGGAGGCACATGAGGCCATCCGTCCGACTTTCATAGAGAACACGGAGATCGAGGGGACGGCACAAGAACAGAAACTTTATAACTTAATCTGGAAAAGGACTGTGGCTTCGCAAATGGCTGATGCCAAAGTTCTTAACACAACCATTAAGGTGTCATCAGACAAGAGGGCCGAGAAGTTTTCTGCGCAAGCCACGCAGGTGCTTTTTGACGGTTTTCTCAAATTGTACATAGAAGGTTCTGACTCTCCAGATTCAGAGGAAGAGGAGGTAATTCTCCCGGATCTTCAGATTGGAGCCATGATGGAAGAAAAAGGGATTGAGGCCGAATGCAAGTTCACCTCAGCGCCACCGAGATATTCAGAAGCCACCTTGGTGAAGAAGTTGGAGGAACTTGGTATTGGCCGCCCTTCCACTTACGCGCCAACAATAGCCACGCTGACCACTGGACGAGGCTACATCGTAAAAGGAGACAAAGAAGGTAGAAAGGTATCAGTTAACGACTTAGAGTTAAATAACGGCATAATTTCCGAAAAGACCAAGATTGAAACGGTGGGAGCCGAAAGAGGCAAACTGCTTCCTCAGGAGATCGGAATGATTGTGACGGATTACCTTGAAAAGTACTTTACCGACATCATGGATTATGACTTCACGGCCAACGTTGAGAAAGATTTCGACCAGATAGCCGATGGTAAGCTAGTTTGGAACGAAGTCATCGGAGAATTTTACTCTCCGTTCCACAAAAAAGTGGAGGAGGTCCTGCGCGAAGGTGACTATAGCCACGTGTCCAAAGAACTCGGAGTCGATGAAGAAGGTAACAAGATAGTCGCCAAATTCGGCAAATTCGGTCCTTACATCCAAAAGGGAGAAGGCGAGAAAGCCCAGTATGCCTCCCTTGGAAAGGATCAACTCATTGAAAACATGACCCTTGAAGAGGCCTTGAAGATGTTCCGTCTGCCTAGGACTGTCGGCCAGTACAATGGCATCGATGTGATTGCTCTGAAAGGACGTTTCGGACCGTTCATCAAATACGGGGATAAGAATTTTTCAATCCCCCGTGGGAAAGACCCGCTCAAGATAACTTTGGAGGAATGCGAAGAAATCATAGAGGATGGATTGAATAAAACCGCAGCGAACTCCATAATCTCTGAATATAAAGACAATGATATTCAGGTTATCAACGGGCGCTACGGCCCTTACATCAAACATGATGGGTCAAATTACAGAATACCGAAGGGCACTGATGCGGGCACGCTTACAGAAGCTGCCTGCCTAGAGATAATTAACAATTCCAAACCAACTGAAAAAGGGCGAAGAAAGTTTAAGAAATCTTGATATTTTAATTTTTTTTACATAATTTAGCGGCTGTTTAGTTATAAATCGAAAGCAATGGCAACTTATCACATTGATCAGATTGACCAGAAGATTCTTTCATTCTTGGTCAACAACGCCAGGATGCCTTTCCTGGAAATCGCTCGTGAGTGTGGAGTTTCGGGAGCCGCTATTCACCAGAGGGTAAAGAGATTAGAGACCAATGGGGTCATCACAGGATCAAGGCTCTTAGTTAAACCTCAGGCCTTGGGACTCAACGTGTGCGCTTTCATCAGCGTCACACTTTCGGAGGCTGACAAGTACCCAGAAGTTGTGGCAAATCTTAAGAAGATTGCCGAGATTGTTGAGTGTCACTTCGTAACAGGTAAGGCCGCACTGCTTCTTAAAGCCTATTGTTTTGATAATGATCACCTTATGGAGATCCTTATCAACACAATCCAGAACATTCCGTACATCCAGTCAACGGAGACGATGATCTCCCTTGACCAAGCTATCGAACGTCAAGTCTGGGTCAAAGACTACAAACGCACTACCTATCAGCCAGAGGAGTTCGCCAAAAAGAAATAATTAGCCTTGCGAGGGAAAGATCCTCAGGGGACGTCAGTTTGAAATTATACCTCTCTCCGTTACAAAAAGAGAGAGGTATTCTATTTTTACGCGCTACTGAGGCGTCATCGGTGAACGCGGTGTCAAAAGCTTGTGAATATGCAGTTTTAATGTCCTCAGACAGAAACATCTGCGGAGTCTGAGCTCCGAAAATCCGGCTACGGTCAACTTCTTCCCCCTCTGGAGAGATAAGCACTTCATTGCCGTCTTCATCCTTGACTTTATCTATGACCTTCAAAGTGTCAACCGAAGGCACGACCGGGATCAGAGCCCGCACCGAACCAGAATCCATCTGAGCGAACATATTCTTGATCAATTCGGTTGAAAGGAGGGGACGAACTCCATCATGGATTGCCACCACAGCTCTGTCCGGCACCTTGCTCAGGGCATTCCTTACGGAATGGAAACGTGTAATCCCTCCAGCTACCAATGTTTGCGGATAGTTGAAGCCGGAGGATAGGCAGTATTCCTTCCAAAATGGAATATGATCTTTTGGAAGAACGGTGATAACTTTGATTCCAGGAATCGCAGCGACAAACTTCTCGATAGTTCTACGTAGGACCGGGACTCCATCTAGATCCAAGAATTGTTTAGGGACCGAGGAGCCCATTCTGACACCGCTACCAGCGGCCATAACGATTAATATTTTATTTCTGTTCATAATAATTCTTACAAATATAACTTTTTTCGTATATTTACAAGTTGTATAGTACACATTAAAGGTTATTAAAAGAAACGATATATTCAGTTATGGCATTTTCATTTCTGACACAAGAGATAGCGATGGATCTCGGAACTGCCAACACCGTCATTTTCAGGAATGACGAGATTGTCATGGATGCTCCGAGCATTGTCGCGATAGACAACAACACTGGCAAATGCATCGCAATTGGCCGACAGGCTAAACTCATGCACGAACACACGAACCCAGGAATCAAGACCATCAGGCCTCTTAGGAACGGTGTGATCGCTGACTTCAACGCTGCGGAGATGATGATCAAAGGCTTCATCAAGCAGGTTAACAGCAAGAAAAAGTCTCTGTTCACCCCTAACCTCAAGATTGTTGTAGGCATTCCTTCTGGAAGTACACAGGTGGAAATCAGAGCCGTACGCGACTCCTGTGAGCATGCAGGAGGACGCGATGTTTACTTGATTTATGAGCCAATGGCAGCTGCGTTGGGAATTGGTCTTGACGTGGAGGCACCTAAAGGCAACATGGTAGTGGACATCGGTGGAGGTACCGCTGAGATCGCTGTTATCTCCCTAGGAGGTATCGTGCAGCAGGAAAGCATCAACACCGCAGGTGATGTGTTCAACAGCGACATCCAGTACTACATGCGCCAACAGCACAACATAAAGATTGGAGAGACCACCGCTGAAAAAATCAAGTTCGCGGTCGGAGCAGTCATCCCGGATCTTGACGAGGAACCAGAGCCTTTTGTTGTGAACGGACCAAACTTGATGACAGCTCATCCAGTCGAGGCTACAGTTACCTATCAGGAGATTGCGCACTGCCTAGACAAGTCCATCGCGAAGCTGGAATCGTCTATTCTTCATGTACTTGAGTTGACACCTCCGGAACTATATTCAGACATTGTTGAGAATGGGATATTCCTGTCCGGTGGAGGTGCACTGCTTCGTGGCCTTGCCAAGAGGTTCACGGAGAAGGTAAACATCCAATTCCATGTTGCAGAGGATCCGCTACGCGCTGTGGCGAGAGGAACTTGCATCGCCCTTAAGAAAACATCCAACTATTCATTCCTGATGCGATAATGCCAAAGGAGAGATCTGTCGCTCAGAGCATTTTCACGGTCGCGGTCTTCGTCATATTGGAGGTCGCGGCTGTTCTGATGTTATCCAACAACAGCCAGATTCAAAGGCTTTGGATAGCGAGGATTTCTCATGGATTTATGGCTAGCACGTGGGGCGCGACACAAAGTGTCTCGAACTACTTTTCTCTCAAGAAGCAGAATGATGCGTTGGCTTTGGAGAATGACCGACTTCTGAGACTTGTGCGCAGGTACGAATCAGTTCTAAGCGCAAAAGACTCGTTGATGCGTCCACAAAAGGACGATGGGTTCAACTACATCCCTGCAACAATCATCAAATCAAGCACGAACAGCCAGCACAACTACCTGATTATCGACAAAGGTAGTGATGATGGGGTGATTCGTAACTCCGGGATAATCACATCTCAAGGTGTTATAGGAATAATTGATGCAGTCAGTGCTCACTATTCCTACGCGATTTCATTCCTCAACACAGAACTATTCATTAGTGCCCGATTAGGTAATTCCGGAGCTGTTGGCCCTCTTGCCTGGGATGGCATTAGTTCTGACGGAGCAATACTTAAGGAGATACCACTACAATTTAGGTTTGCACCCGGAGACACTGTCTATACTAGCGGATATTCTACTATTTTCCCTCCAGACATCCCAATTGGAGTAGCTGGAGAGTCGAAAATCATAAATGGAGCCACAAACGAGATCAGAGTTAAGCTGTTCCAAGATCACAAGGCATTGAAGTATGTCACTATAGTGTCTAACACAAGGTCAGAGGAAATCGAAGCCATCGAAAAGCAAGAAGAGTTGTCAGAAAAATGAAAAACAGTTTTGCATTGACTTACATTCTGTTGACAGTTGCTCAGATGATTTTGAGCAACTACTTTCATTTCACGCCATTTATGATGATGACAATCCTGCCAGTGATGGTCTTCTGCATTCCAACCAAAATTGACTCTGTTCGCGCGATGCTGATTGCCTTTGTCACAGGCTTGGCTGTGGATTTCTTTGCAGAAGGGACTCTCGGTCTCAATGCCATGTCGCTTGTCCCTGTGGCCTTGCTTAGGCGTCCCGTCATTGGCATGTTTTTCGGCAATGAGCCTTTTGAACAAAAAGAGAGTGTCACCATCCGGAAATACGGATTCGCAAGAGTCTCTCTGGCCATCATCCTAATGACTGCTCTATTCCTTCTTGTATATGTTATCGCTGATTGCGCAGGCACAAGACCAACATGGTTCATCGCCACCAAACTAGGGCTGTCAACAATGGCAAGTTACCTTGCGTCAATCTGTGTTATCAATCTCCTTGCCTATGAAGACAGAAGGTAGAGGCAAAACTTTGATTATAGGGCTGTTGGTCATCGCGGTGATTATTCTATGCAAGTTGTTCTACATCCAAATCATCGATGACAAATACAAAATCAATGCGTCCAACAACTCGATGGTCTATGACATCATCTATCCGACAAGGGGCATCATCTATGACCGAAACGGAAAGATAATCGTCAGCAACAAAGTTACTTACGACATTCTTGTCACTCCAAGGGAAGTCAAGCAGTTCGACACTCTGATGCTAGCTGATGCACTTAATGTGACACCTGATTTCATTAGAGGCAAGATGAAGGAATATGCTAAAAATCGTCGTCGGATTGGCTACCAGAGTGTGGTGATGCTAAAACAGATAAAGCCAGAAACCTACATGAAGTTCGCTGAGCTTCAGTATAATTTTCCGGGCTTCAGAGGACAGGCCAGAAGCATCAGAGACTATCCCGTCAACGCAGGTGGCAACCTTTTGGGTTACGTTTCCGAAGTTGATGCAGGATACATTGAGAAGCACCCCGGAGAGTATCGTTCCGGTGATTATGCCGGAAAAACAGGAATTGAGGCTGCACGAGAAAAGGAACTTCGAGGGGAAAAAGGGTATCACATCTATTTGCGCAACTCTCACAATCAAATCGAACAACGGTACAAGGACGGGGAAATGGACAAGGAAGCCGTTCCTGGTCATGATGTTTACACAACGATTGATGCTGATCTTCAGCAATACGGCCAGGAATTGATGAGAAACAAAGTCGGAAGCCTTGTTGCCATTGAGCCACGAACCGGTGAAATACTCACTTTGGTCTCCAGCCCAGGTGTTGATGTGAGCATGTTGGCTGACATAGGGCAGCATTATGACGAAATCATCAAAGACCCGCACAAGCCGATGTTCAACCGAGCCGTCCAAGCCCCCTATCCTCCGGGTTCCGTGTTCAAGCTCGTCAATGGTCTGATCGGGCTTCAGGAAGGAACATTAAACACAGAAATCACCTACCCGTGTAGTCAGGGCTACCACTTCGGCAATCATAAACTGGGGTGCCATGTTCACAAGTCTCCATTGAATCTGGAAGAAGCCATCATGATGTCTTGCAACGGCTATTTCTGCTATGTGCTCAAGAATATTCTTGAAAACAGAAAGTACCATGACATTGGGGAAGCTCTTGACAAATGGAATGAATATGTCCAAAGTTTTGGTTTCGGGCACAAGTTAGGGACAGACTTCCCGGCTGAGTTGGGAGGAACTATACCGACTTCAAAACTGTACAACAAACGTTACGGGAAAGGTGGATGGAAGTTTACGACTATCATTTCGATTTCCATCGGCCAGGGTGAAGTTGGTGCTACACCTATGCAGATTGCCAATCTTGCCGCTACTGTTGCCAACAGAGGTTGGTACAAGATTCCACACATTGTAAAGGCCTCTGATGGAGTTGAGATTGATCCAAAATATTACGAGAGGCAGTACACAATGGTGGACACCACTAACTTCAAGAAAGTTATACAAGGAATGTGGAGAGCTGTGAATAGCGGTTTCGGATCGGGAGGAACAGCCTCAATAGCTGCGGTTCCCGGACTTGACATCTGTGGAAAAACCGGTACCGCCCAGAATCCGCGTGGAGCTGACAATTCCGTGTTCCTCTGCTTTGCCCCGAAAGACAATCCGAAGATTGCTGTTGCGGCCTACATAGAGAACGCTGGTTTTGGAGCGACATGGGCCGCCCCAATCGCCTCTCTTCTAGTTGAGAAATATCTCAACGGTGAGATTAGTGACGTACGTCGTCCTCTAGAAGACAGAGTTCTTCAGGGGAACTTGATGTCTCGTGTGAAAACCTATTAATGGGATCAAGTGATGGAGAATTTTTCGGACAGAGGAATTAAAAAAAGTGTTGACTGGACCTTGGTGATCACCTATCTGGTGCTCATTATCATAGGTTGGGTGAACATCTATGCCTCCATCCACTCTGACGGTCCTGCAAGCATATTCGATTACAATTTTCGCTGTGGGAAGCAGTTTGTTTGGATTCTGACAGCGCTTGGCCTTGCGGCTCTGATTCTGTTCGTAGTCAATGCTCAACTTTGGGAAAGCGCTTCGGTCCCTTTGTATCTGGGAGTACTGTGTTTGCTTGTCGCTGTCATATTCCTTGGTGTTGAAGTCAAAGGGTCGCGCTCATGGTTTGAATTTGGCCCCATCCGATTCCAGCCTGCTGAAGTGTCCAAAATCACCACTTCGTTGCTCTTAGCCACGATAATGAGTCAGGCTAACTTCAAGATTACCAGATTCAAGGACTTTATGCTTACAGCCTTGATTCTGGGGGTTCCGATGCTTGTGATTTTGGCGGAAAGTGAGACTGGTTCTGCCCTGGTTTATGTAGGGTTCATCTTCGTGATGTACCGTGAAGGGTTTTCGGGTTGGTGGATCTTCTGCATAGGAGCTGCTGCGTTGTTGTTTATCTTGACACTGACGGCTTCACCGTATGTTTCCATGCTTGTGCTAATTGGAATTTTGCTTGTCTGCAACACATTGGATTCCAGTAGAATCGGCATTCTGTTCTGGATCTGTGCCGTTGCTTTTCTGATCTTTTGTTTACTGCCTTGGATTCTTGGGCTGTTCAATCCCGAAAGTTTCTTAGGGAAGCTTAATCCTCTTTATGTCCTGATTGGTGTGTGCGCATGCGTGATTCCTTTCATGATTGTTCAAGGGTATAAGGCTCGCAAAAGATTCTTGTCATTGTCTGCACTGGGGTTGATTGCGGGGATTGCTCTAATTTTCTCCACAGACTTCATTTTCAATAACATATTACAAGACCACCAGCGCAAGAGAATAGAAGTGCTTCTCGGCATGAAAGAGGACCCAACCGGTGTAGGATATAATGTCAATCAGAGTATGATTGCGATTGGTTCCGGTGGGCTGACCGGTAAAGGTTTCCTTGGAGGTACTCAGACAACTTTCGGTTTTGTGCCAGAGCAGAGCACCGATTTCATTTTCTGTACAGTAGGAGAAGAATGGGGATTCGTTGGCTGCCTTGTTGTGATTTCGCTTTACGTCTTTCTTATAATAAGAATCATTTCCGATGCAGAAAAAAGTCGTGAGTCGTTCACCCGAATTTACGGCTACTGTGTGGCCTCATGCATATTCATGCACCTTTTCATCAACATTGGTATGACAATCGGCCTAATGCCCGTAATCGGCATTCCTCTTCCTCTTCTGAGCTACGGGGGCTCCTCCCTTTGGGCTTTCACAGTGCTGATTTTTATCTTTATAGCACTTTACCGGCAGGAAAAGAAGTACTTTTAAGAATTTTTAGTAACTTTGCAATCTATTGCCTTGGTGGTGAAATGGTAGACACGAGGGACTTAAAATCCCTTGGACAGAAATGTCCGTGCGGGTTCGATTCCCGCCTGAGGCACACAACCCAAATTTCTGAGGTGGAGCAAAAGGCACAAAGACGGCCTACGCGCTTCGCGCGCCCTATCCGGGTAAAGGGCCGCCAAGGCACCTCAGGGCATCGATTGCCATTCATTCTGCACACGGGCTATCTCAGCCCCTCATAGACTGCTTTGGCAAGGTCGTGCGAGGCATTGTCGGCATTATATTCCCAATACATCCCTCCTCGGAGTCCGTTGGACACGATGTAGTGGCATTTCTCGGCAATGGACCTTGTGTTCTCATAGCCAAAGAGCATGTTTCCAAGCGAGTCAAGAATCATCGGGACCTTGGCGGTGTCATCCCAAAACTCCTTGTCAGTTAAAGATTCTTTACTATACGGGACATAGCCGTTGACACCCCTGCCGTAGAAAGGCATTCCCAGGACGATCTTGCGTGGAGGGACACCAACAGCGATGTGCTTACGCACAGCCTCGTCCGCTGTGCAGTTGCCGGCATATTCAGACCTATAGAGAGCCGCATGGTGTGTGTTTTGGGTCCCCATGTCGTAGGACATGACGTTGACATAGTCTAGATAAGGGAGAACCGCCTTGAAATCAATGTAATCGGCATTGCACACCGATGCGATGGTGAGTAGTTTCTTTTTCCCAAGAGAGGACCGGAGATCCCGCATCAGCAGGGTAAAATTGGCCTTGTCATCTGGGGAAGAGGAGATTCCAGCGATGTCACTTCCGGGATATTCCCAATCGATGTCGATGCCGTCAAGGCCGAACTCTTTTACAACCCTAGCGCAATCACGGGCGAAACTCCTTCTTTTCGCAGGATCCGAAGCCATCTCGCTGAAACGTCCGCTCCCCCATCCTCCTACAGAAAGGAGAACCTTCAAGGATGGTTTGGTCTTCTTCAGGCCAGCCACCTGACTCAATCCGTCCCCTTCCGGCAACACCACCCCATCAAATGTCTCGTTGACATGCCCGAAAGCATAATTGATGTGAGTCACAAGATTAGCGTCTGGAAGCTCGTTGTGGACACCCATAAGGTAGGCTCCAACGATCATTTCTTTATCATTATCCGCTCCTTTGCCACAGGCGCAACTGCACAGAACTATAAGCGTGAAGGAAATATAAAAGGCAATTCTCTTCATAATAATGTTGGAAATCCATCAACAGGAATAACTACTTCAAAAACACGAAGAAGACCGCTAGGACCAGACAGGCAAAGGCTGCGATGTGGTTCCAATGAAGCGCCTCGCCTTTGAAAAGAAGTGTAACAACGAGAGTAAACACAATCAGCGAGACAACCTCCTGAATGACTTTTAGTTGCATCAGAGTAAAAGGGCCACCGTTGCCATTAAATCCGAGGCGGTTGGCGGGAACTTGGGCGCAATATTCAAAGAAAGCCAATCCCCAAGAGAAGAGGATTACTAGAATGAGTGGCCAACTCGTGGAGACTTTCATCTCTTGAAGCTTCAGATGGCCGTACCATGCGAATGTCATGAATATGTTGGAAAGGACCAACAGAAGGACTGTTCCTATAGCTCTAATCATGTCTTTGAATATAAATGGATACAAAGGTAGTAATATTCTTTGGTTTGTCATGTCACTTCGACAAGCTCAGTGACCACCGAGCCAACAGGTAGCTGAGCCTGTCAAAACACGGTCGCTGGGCCTGTGGTCCCTGAGCTTGTCGAAGGGCCGAAGCGAATGAAGTCCACCTCTAGATAAATAATAATTTGAAATTTATAGCGGCAATTTTGCTTATAATCTTTTTTGGACTTACCTTTGTCAGACGGTTTGTAAAACAATTTATAAATTAATAATTTTGATTTATTATGAGCGAAGAGAAATTCAGGATTGAATCCGATCTTCTTGGGGAACTTCAGGTTCCGGCTGAGGCCTATTATGGTGTTCAGACACAAAGGGCTCTCAACAACTATAAGATTTCAAACACCAGGATGCGCGACTACCCTGAGTACGTGATCGCGATGGCCTGCATTAAGCTTGCTGCAGCGGAGACAAACAAGGAACTCGGTGCGCTTGAGCCACACATCGCAGACGCCATCGTGGCTGCCTGCCGTGAGATCATTGATGGGAAGTTCCACGACCAATTCCCTGTCGATATGATGCAGGGAGGAGCTGGCACATCAGTGAATATGAACGCGAACGAAGTCATCGCCAACAGAGCCCTGGAGATCATGGGACACAACAAAGGCGAGTACCAGTTCTGTTCTCCTAACGACCATGTGAACTGCGCCCAGTCCACCAACGACGCCTATCCTTCTGCCTTCCGTTACGCCTTCATCAGGATGAACAGGAAGCTGGAGAAGAGCCTCAAGGAACTCATCGATGCTTTCAAGTCCAAGGGAGAGGAATTCAAGGATGTAATCAAAATGGGACGTACACAGCTTCAGGATGCTGTTCCGATGACATCCGGTCAGGAGTTCCATGCTTATGCCACCAACCTTGAGGAAGAGGTTCTAAACCTTGAGAGGAACGTAAACCTCCTCTATGAGATCAATATGGGCGGAACAGCCATCGGTACTGGCCTGAACGCCAAGCCAGGATTCGCTGAGCTCTGCGCCAAGAAAATGACCGAACTCACAGGTGAGCACTTCATCGCAGCTCCAGACCTCGTGGAAGCAACACCTGACACAGGTGCTTATGTAAGCTACTCAGGAGCCCTCAAGAGACTCGCTGTAAAACTTTCCAAGATCTGCAACGACCTCAGGCTCATGGCATCAGGTCCACGCTGCGGTCTGAAGGAGATCAATCTTCCTCCGATGGCCCCAGGCTCATCAATCATGCCAGGCAAGGTCAATCCTGTCATTCCTGAAGTCACCAACCAGGTTTGCTTCAAGGTGATCGGTAACGACACGACCATCTCTTTCGCTGCCGAGGCCGGACAGCTCCAGCTGAACGTCATGGAGCCAGTCATTGCTGAATCCATCATGGAGAGCATCACCTGGCTAACAAACGCCATGAACACCCTCCGCGAGAAGTGCATTGAAGGCATCACCGTCAACAAGGAGCGTTGCTACGAGATGGTCAAGCACAGCATCGGCATTGTGACTGCCCTCAACCCTATCATTGGCTACAAGGCCAGCACCAAGGTCGCCAAAGAAGCCCTTGAGACCAACCGCTCAGTCTATGACATAGTCCTAGAGAAAGGTCTCCTCACCAAGGAGGAGCTCGACAAGGCCCTTGACCCGAAGAACATGATTAGGTAATTATTTGAGCATTGCATAAAAAAAACACCGACCCCGTTGGGTCGGTGTTTTTGTATATTCATTTAAGAATGATTATTTCTTAGAACCTTTGGTTGCGGTGCCATTCTTGGCAGCAAGGCGCTTCTGATTCCAGATTGTTGCATCGTACATCACAGGTGTACCGATGAAGATGGAAGCGTAAGTACCGATGCAGATACCAAGGATAAGGGCAACTGCAAGACCTCTGATTGACTCACCACCGAAGATCGCGATGGCGAGCATGGTGACGAGAGTGGAGACAGAGGTGTTGACTGTACGGGTCAACGTGGCGTTGATAGCCTGGTTGGTGTTGGTCCTAACATCTACGTTCGGATGCAGGGTTCTATACTCACGGATTCGGTCGAAGATAACCACGTTGTCGTTGATGGCGTAACCGATGATGGTTAGGATGGCCGCGATGAACGTCTGGTCAACGTCAAGGTTGAACGGCAAGATACCTGAGAACAAGGAGAAGAAGCCGATCACGATAATAGCTGTGTGAGCAAGTGAAACCACACCACCAAGACCCCATGTCCAACCCTTGAAACGGACGGCAATGTAGGCGAAGATTACGAACAGGGAGAGGATGACAGCGATGATGGCGTCTCTCTTCATGTCGTTGGCAATCGTAGGACCTACCTTGTCGGATGAGATGATACCGTTAGGGTTGTCAACGGTTGACTTGAACTCGTCAAGAGTGATGTCTTTTTCAGCGAAGAACTGCTTCAAGGCATTATAGAGTTTAGCCTCAACTTCAGCGTCAACATCGGTTGACTCTTGATCATTCTTGTACTGGGTCGTGATCTTCATCTGGCTCTCACCTCCGAACTGCTTAACCTCTACCGCACCATCAAACTCAACCTCAGCAGCGCTACGAACCTGCTCCGCTGTGACTGGTTGGTCGAAACGAACAACATAGGTACGTCCACCGGTGAAGTCAACTCCGTAAGTGAAGCCCTTGGTGAAGATAGAAACAATCGCGATGACAATCAATGTGCCAGAAACAATGTAAGACCACTTACGGGCAGCGATGAAGTCAAAGTGAGTGTTCTTGAGGAAGTTCTTGGTAAGGTTGTTCTCGAACGTGATGTTCTTGCCCTTCTCAATGCGGTCATCAAAAATAAGTCTAGTGATGAAGATTGAGGTAAGAACAGAGGTAACGATACCAATGATCAATGTGGTGGCGAAGCCCTGTACAGGACCGGAACCGAACACGAAAAGAACGATACCGGTAAGAAGGGTAGTCACCTGACCATCGATGATGGCGGAGTAGGCATTCTTGTAACCATCGGCTACCGCCTTACCCAAGCCTTTGCCTGCTGCAAGTTCCTCTTTAATACGTTCGTAGATAATCACGTTGGCATCAACTGCCATACCCATTGTCAAAACAAGACCTGCGATACCAGGAAGGGTCAAGACGGCTCCGAATGAAACGAGGACTCCGAAAAGGAGAAGCACGTTGCAAAGGAGGGCGAAGTCAGCAGCGACACCAGCTCCCTGATAGAAGAAGATCATGTAAACAAGAACCAAAATGAACGCGATGACGAATGAAATCATACCAGCGTTGATAGACTTGGCTCCGAGGGAAGGACCGACAACCTGCTCTTGAATGATGGTCGCAGGTGCAGGAAGCTTACCCGATTTGAGGACGTTCACAAGGTCGGTTGCCTCATCCGGTGTGAAGTGACCGGTGATTGAGGAGCTACCACCAGTGATGGCGTTCTGCACGTTAGGGTAGGAATATACCATGTCATCGAGGACAATGGCAATCTGCTTGCCGACATTGTCGCTGGTCATTCGTGCCCAAACATTGGCACCTTCCGCGTTCATTGTCATGGAGACTGAAGGCTCACCGTTTGAACCGTGGTCATAAACGACACGTGCGTCGGTGATTACACCTCCATCAAGTTTGGCCTTACCGTCCCTTGAAGTGGCCTTGATGGCAACGAGTTCGAAGATGTTGTCACCTTGAACGTACTCAGACGGTTTGACTGTCCACATAGGCTTGAATTCAGCTGGGAAAATCTCAGCGATCTGAGGCATAGCAAGATACCTGTTGATCTTGGCTGTGTCAATTGCCGCAGCATAGCCGATGCAAGCGTTGTTTGAGCCAGAAGGACTGAGGACAGCGAAAAGAGGATTAGCCTTTTTGTAAGCATTGATCTCTGCTGAATTATCCTTGTTCTGTGCAATTTCTGAATTAAGAAGGGAGTCTGTGCTGTTCTCAGTTACAGCAGCATCAGGCTGAGTTTCAGTCACTGTGGTATCCGTTCCTTCTTCAGAAAGGATTTCGGCCAGTTTTGCATTAGCCTCAGCAAGATAGCTTGAAAGTTCCTGATTGGTGTAGGTCTCCCAAAATTCGAGCGATGCAGTTCCTTGGAGAAGTTTTCTGACACGTTCAGGCTCCTTAACACCAGGAAGCTCAACAAGGATACGTCCACTGTTGCCAAGCTTCTGGATGGAAGGCTGGGTAACACCGAAACGGTCGATACGGCTTCTCAGTACGTTGAAAGAGTTAGCGACAGCACTCTCGGCCTCTTCACGGATAACGCTGATAACATCAGCGTCAGATGATGCCGGAGTGATCTTATCTTTCATCTCATAAGTACCGAAAATCTGGGCAAGGGACTGTCCGTTGCTCACTTCTTTCCATGCGTCAGCGAAAAGGGTAATGTAATCTTCTCTTGAATTAACGCTGCGCTCCTTAGCGAGTGCAAGTGCTTTTTGGAACTCAGGATTCATGCTGTTGCCTGAGATAGCCTTAACGAGATCTTGAAGCTGTACCTGCAACATGACGTTCATACCGCCCTTGAGGTCCAAACCAAGGTTAATCTCCTTTGCCTTACATTCCTTGTACGTGTTCCATAAGAAAACCTTCTTTGAAGAGATGGAGTCGATGAACACTCTGTTTTGTTCCTTCCTGATAGAATCCAGATAGTAAGCCTGGTCATTTTCAGGAATCTGGGCAAAAGCCGCTGAATTTTGAACCGCGAGGGCCGCTTTTTCAGCGAACTTCTCCGCTTTCTTTTCCTGGATGGAAGTCACCGCTGTGAAGGAAAGCTGCCAAATGGAAGCGATCGCAAGCAGAATGGCGACAAGCCTTATCCAACCTTTACTTTGCATAATTTTACCTTTATTTTATTGTTTTAATTTTTTCGCATAAAAATAGGGATACAAATTTAGCATTTTTTTCTTAGAAAGAAATTATCTGCCAAGTATTTCTTATTTTTGCAGACGCAATTACCGTGATTTTTCAGAATGAGAAACAAAATATTCATCAGCTTATTCATTCTGCTGGCGCAGTTGGCTCTCTCATCAGAGGCAGTTGCGCAAGTTTCTCCGACTTGGCTCATGGTCAAGTCGGATTCGTGCAGAATGGCTTACAATTTCGCTGAGGCCGTCAAGTATAGTGAGGCCGCAATAGAATCTTTGGATTCAACTGCTTCCCAAAAGGCGGAAGAACAATTGTTACTAGCCCGTAATGGATTGAATATGATGAATTTTTGCAGTCAACCCACCGTGGTAGCGAAGCAGAAATTCGAGCTTAAAGATTTCTTTCTGTTCTATCCTCTTAAAAACTTCAGTTGGAGAAAGACCCCTAATCAACTCGATTCTTTAGGCGGGGATAACCTTTCACGCGCAATCTACATTCCAGACGGGACTAAAGAAATCTACTACTCTTCAAAAGACGAAGAAGGAATCAGGAACATCTACACTACCCATCTGGAAGATTCTCTTTGGTCGGTGCCAACTCTTATCAACGAGCAGATGACGAGTTCCTCCGATGAGATCTATCCGATGTTATCCCCTGACGGGCAGTCTATCTATTTTGCTTCCAAGGGACTATACGGCATGGGTGGCTACGATCTCTACGTCTCGAACTGGAACAAGGAAACAAATGATTGGGACATCCCAGTGAACATGGGGTTCCCATATTCATCACCTTACGATGACTTTCTTTTCGTCAACACAGAGGATGGAAAATATTCCATTTTTGCCTCCAACCGCGAATGCGGACGCGATAGTGTCATAATCTATGTTCTTGAATATGATAGCATGCCTGTCAGAAAAGCTGTCACAGACATCAGCGAGTTGCGCGCTTTGGCGGAATTGAATCCTGTCGGAGACCACACAAGGATTGACAATGACTCAGCCGTCTCTGACGAAGGACAACAAGATGAAAGCATTAAGCTCTACATGGACAAGATGCGTGAAGTTAGAGCCCTGCGGGATTCTGTGTCTAGATTCGGAAAGAACTTGGAAAAATTACGTTCAGGGCTAGCCGGAGCCACTGCCGAGGAAAAAAGCAGTCTCATGGCTAAGCTGGAAGAAAAAGAAATGATGCTCCCGGCCCTCAACGACAAATTGAACACAGCTGTCAGGGAACTTCAGAACATCGAGATGGACTTCCTTGCTAACGGAATTGTGATAGATGCCCACAAGCTTCAAGCTGAAGCAGACAAGGAGATTGTCGGGGCCTCCACTGGCTACACATTTTCAAAGAACAGTTTCGGTCCGGAACTTCATCTTGACATCCGTAAACCGAAAGCATCGTTTGACTATTCATTTATGATCCTTCCAGAAGGTAGATTTGCTGAAAATAACACCTTGCCTAATGGAATTATCTACCAAATTAGAATATTCACCCTTGGAAGAAAAGCTGCTGTCGCTGACCTGAATGGCCTCAGCCCTGTGTTTGAAAGGACAACAACTTCTGGCAAACATGCCTACTCCGTTGGTTTGTTCAAGTCCTATAAGGATGTTCTTGCACATCTTAACAAGGTGAAAAACAGAGGATTCCGTGATGCTCAAATTGATGCTTTCCACAACGGGCAGGTCATCAGCGTGCGTAAAGCCAGAGAACTTGAGTCAAAAGTCAGGACGTTGTTCATGATCAAGATATTCCCTGAAGACGGTAATTCCCTGTCCGAACAAGCCACTGCTGCACTTCGCCAACATTCCGACAAGGATCTAATTAAGGGTGTAGAATCCGGTTCCGTTGTGTTCACGACAGGACCGTTCGATGACAAGTCTCAGGTTGATGCCCTTGTAGCCGCACTTAAAGCGGTAGGAGTCGAAAACATCTCCATCACCGAAACCTCCTCTGAATAATCCAATCCAATGAATATGAAGAAAGTCGGGAAAGTGCTTGTTGTGGATGACAATGCGGGGATTAGGTCCGCGTTGAAGATCCTGTTGCCCATACGGTTCGAGGCGGTGGAGATCCTGCCGTCCCCTGCCCAGCTGATCAGCACGGTGAACACGTTCCAGCCGGATGTGATCCTGTTGGACATGAATTTCAACACAGACATCAACACGGGAAACGAGGGATTGTTCTGGCTCAGCGAGTTAAAGAACAACAATCCTAACCAGAAGGTGGTGCTGTTCACGGCCTACGCTGACATCTCGCTGGCGGTCGAGGGGATGAAAAGAGGGGCGTTTGACTTCATCGTGAAGCCGTGGGAGAACGAGAAACTGCTTGCCACGCTGGAAAGGGCGGTGGCGGAGAACCGGAAGGACAGTCAGCAGTCCAATGAATATACCACCGGACCTACCGGGATGTACTGGGGCACGTCACAGGCTATGGCCGAGATCAAGAAGACAATCGAGAAGATCGGCCCTACAGATGCGACGGTGCTCATCACAGGAGAGAACGGAACCGGCAAAGACCTTCTGGCCAGAGAGATACACAATCATTCCGAGCGTCGTAACGGCCCGATGGTCAGCGTGGACGCAGGTGCGATTCCTGAGACGCTTTTCGAGAGCGAGCTCTTCGGCCACGTCAAGGGGGCCTTTACGGACGCTTACGCTGACAAGGTCGGTAAGATCGAGATGGCCGAGGGCGGAACCCTGTTCCTGGACGAGATCGGGAATATTCCCCTGCATCTTCAGGCAAAGCTTCTGAGGGTTCTCCAGAACAGGACAATCACCCGTGTCGGGGACACCAAACCACGGAACGTGAACATCCGCCTTGTCTGCGCCACGAACATGGACCTGCGTCAAAAGGTGCAGGAAGGCACTTTCCGGGAGGACCTCTTCTACAGAATCAACACGATGAACATCCATCTGCCGGCCCTTAGGGAGCGCCCGGAGGACATCGTGCCGCTCGCGGAGATATTCATAAAAAGGTTCGACGAGAAGTACCATCGCGAGGTGGAAGGAATCGCTCCGGAAGCCAAGGCCGCGCTGAAGGAATGCCACTGGAGCGGGAATATTCGTGAGCTTCAGAACTGCATCGAGAAAGCGGTGATTCTCGCAGAGGGCAACGAGCTGACTGAAAAGGAATTGCAGCTTCCGTCAGAGGTTTTGGTCGAAGGAAGCGAACCGTCGGTGGCCACATTGGAGGAGGTGGAGGAGAAGGCGATCCGAGCCGCCGTGGAGAAATATTCAGGGAATATGTCGCTGGTGGCCAAGGCGTTGAATGTCAGCCGCCCGACCCTATACAGCAAGCTCAAGAAATACGGAATTTAGGAATATGCTCCCGTGGTCCGAAATAGCGATCTGCATGGGAGTCATTCTGGTGGTGGCTCTGGTCGCGGTGCTTCTCACGAGGCATCGCATCCTTAAAAAAGTCACCTACATGCTTGACGCTCTGGAGGATAAGGAGACCAATTTCAGGTTCGACGAAGGAGGCTTGGGCAGCCGGAAAATCAACCGGACCCTTAACCGAATCCGGACCATCTTCCAGAAAGAGACAGCCGACATCCGGGAGCAGGAGGAATATTACGGCCAGATGCTGGACAAGGCCAAGACCGGCATCGTAGTGCTGGAGTCCGGAACGGATTCCGTGCTTTACACCAACAAGCAGGCTCTACTTCTGCTGGGCGTGTCTTCTTTGAGCACACTTCGCCAGCTTGACATCGTAAGCCCTTCGTTAAGAAGCGCATTCGAGAAAGTGGAGGAAGGTCTTGACCAGAAAGCGTCGATATATTCGGAAAGCTCTCAGACCAACATCTCTCTTTCCGCCACTTCCGCCCACATCGGGCGCAAAGACGTGAAGATCATCGCTGTGAACGACATCTCGGAGACAATCGAGGAAAACGAATCGGAGTCATGGACCAGGCTCATCAGGGTCCTTACCCACGAGATCATGAACACTGTCACCCCGATCGCGTCCCTTTCCGAGGCTCTTTCCGAATATGCCGGGACGATAACTCCGCCTTCAGACGGCCCAGACCTCAAAGCCGGTCTGGAGACAATCGCCAGCTCGTCCCGTGGCCTGATAAAATTCGTCAATTCGTACAGGGATCTGACCCACGTCGCTGTGCCGGTAAGAAAAGCCTTCTTCGCGCGGGATCTTGCCGCCAAGGTCATCGACCTCAGCCAACCAGTGCTGACAGCCACCGGAGCCGTGGCTAAGTTCGTGGAGAAGACCGAAGACGTGCTGTTGTACGCTGACGAAAGCCAGATCTCTCAGATTCTCATAAATCTGGTCAAGAACGCTGCCCAGGCCGGAGCCCGGCACATCGAGATCTCCGCTGAGATTGACAAACGGGACAACGTCATCATCAATGTCAGCAATGACGGGCCGGCGATCAGTCCAGCGAGTCAGGAAGAGATCTTCATTCCGTTCTTCACCACGAAGCCCGACGGCAGCGGCATCGGTCTCAGTCTCTCCCGTCAGATAATGAGGATGCACGGTGGCACCCTCCGACTAACCCGCTCGGACTCCGAGGTGACAACTTTCACGCTGATATTCAAGTAGAGTTTCTCAGTAGCCGGAAGCCGTGAAAGGCAACATATTCATTATCAATAATATAAGCATTTCCCTTTAGTCGTTTCCAACTAAAGGAGAAACCTCTATTCGTTGTGCATCAGCACGTTAACCGCCACTCGTTGATTATAAGCGAGTGGCGGACAATCTATTCATAGTCATACATATAAAGTCTCTCCTATAGGAGGATTCGCCTAAAGGCAATCAGCTTATTCATTCTGTTTTAACAGATTAGGCTCTGCGCCATTATTCGCTCTTGAGGGAATCGACAGGGTTCATTCGGGCGATTCTCAGGGAGCCGATGGCGATTGTGGCCACGATGATGGCAAGGACAACTAAGTCGGCAGCGATGAAGAACAGAGGGTTCAAGGCGATCTTTACCGGGAATTGCTGTAGCCAGTAATGAGCCACAAGCCAGGCACCGGCGTTGCCGATGATCACTGCGATGACCGCCATCTTCAGGACATCCATCACAAGCATCGACACGATTTCGGAGGACTGAGCTCCGTTGACCTTACGGACAGCTATCTCAGCACTGCGGCGGAAGTTCTCGTCACGGACGTAGGAAATGAGGCCGATGATGGCGATCAGAAGGGCGAACAAGGAGCCGAGCTCGTAAGTGCGCTTCATCTGCTTTGTGGAATCGTACATGCTCATAAGCGTCTCTGAATATGCCTTCACCTCAGCGTCGCTGTCCGGTGCGACCTCCTTTATGGCCTTCTCAACCTTGCGCATCGCCTCAGGAGTGACCTCGTTCAGTTTGATGACAATGGTATGCATCAGGCCGGCCCAATCATATCCACCCTTCTCCTTATATTCCTCTGAGTAGAAATCCTGATTCCAGCAGAAGCGGACACTCGGACGCTCGTCCATGTCGGTGACATCTCCGATTACATAGTCCTCATAGACTCCGCAGATGGTGACCTGATTGTGCTCGGAAATGTTGACAATCTTGCCCACAGCACCGTCCGACCAATCCGCGAACGCGGCCATCTTGGTCACGAACGACTTGCTGACAGCCACATCGTTCGGCCCCTTCGGGACAGATCCCTCGACAAGACGGAAGCCCATCATGTCAAAGAAACCTTCCGAGGCACCATATTCATCGGCAATGTTGAAAAGCTCGCGATCGTCTCCCGGCAGACTTACGTTGTTGCCGGAGGCACGGTTAAAAGGCAGGGTGTATGTCAGCTCAGCTGCCTCGACCTCTGGGAGGGTGCGAAGGGCACCGGCTATAGCATTCATTCTGGTCTGGTCGTAGGATGAGAATGTCTCATAGACCAGGTTCTTGTACTCGTAGCCCGGATCAGTGTTCAGAACCTTGCGGTACTGGAAGCTTACGATCAGCACGAGGGACACCAGCACGGCATTGATGGCGAACTGGAATGCCAGCAGGGAGATTTTCCAGCGACGTTTGCTCTCCTTGTAGCCTCTGAAGGCGCTGGAGATTGGAATCCTGTTGAACATCTGGGCTGGGATGATGGCGGAGACAAGGAACACAAGGATGACAATTCCGATGATGATCCAAACGGAAAGCGGAGTGACAAGATCCTGGACAGGGACTCCGAGCAGGGATTCCACAGCACCTCTGAACGCCAGGACAAGCAACGCGGCTACCACAAGGGAAAGTCCCAGGTTGCCGGCTGTTTCCTTGAGGAGAATCTTGTTGATGTCCCATGCTTCGGCTCCGTAGCATTTGCGGACTCCTACCTCGCGGGCTCTGCGGATGACATCCGAGATGGCCACAAGGACGTAGTTCATGATGGAGACGAGCAGAAGCAGGATGGCCACAATAGACAGGATGAAGACCAGATTCCTGACCTCCGGCTGGGAGCTGTGTTCCTTGGCAAGAGGCGCCAGGAAGTACCACATCGTGGTGCCGTTCTTTTCCAGTTCATCCAATGGCTGATGCGCTTTCTGCATCTCGTGGATCGCATCCTTAAGGGACGCAGGGTCTACTCCTTCGGCAAGTTTCACGAATCCGATGTAGCGGTCGTTGCCGAGCCAGTTGTTAAGGCTCCATGAGCTCATCGTCTCAATGGACAAGATGACATCTGGATGGATGGAGCCGTTCTTCGGGAAATCTTCATAGACTCCGCAGACTGTCAGTTTGAGATTCGGGCTTTGCTCATTGGCGATCTGTTTGTCTATGGCCTCATTGATCCCGCCTAACTTCTCTGCGAATGTCCTTGACACAGCGACAAAGCCGCTCCATGACTTCAACGCCTTCTCAGGATCTCCCGCAAGGAATGGCCTGTCGAATATCTTGAAGAAGCAAGAGTCGGTGATGATGTGCCTGGCTTCCACCTTGCTTCCTTCCTCATCAATGATGAAATTCTGATTGTTAAATACGCCAGAGAACCTTGTCGCCTCAAGCACGCCTGGAACCTCGGCCTTGAATCCCGGAGCCACAGCCCCGCTGACCTGCCCGAAATCCTTGTCTTCGCCTTGGCGAGCTACACCCGTGCGGATCTTGTAGATTCTGTCAACATCCTGATAGGCATTGTCATACGACAGTTCAAAGCACACTTTCGCAATTAGGATGATGGCGATCGCCATTCCAACTCCCAAGGACAGAACCTTGATTATCAAATCACTTACTCTTCTCATATTCATTCCTCTTCGTAGAGGTCAATTAATTATTTATTTCAATATTTTCACGAATTATTGCGCTTCAATCCGGAAGGTCGCCACAGCGAACCTTGGCCACCCGCGGCCATAAGCGGGAGGGGCCCAGCCGCAGGCTGGGAGGGATGGAGCGCGAAGCGCGGAGGGTTCGTCGTGGCAACCTTCCGGATTGGAAATGTAACACATTATTCCTTTTTCAATTCGATGGCCGGGTTGGTGCGGGCAGCGCGGATAGCCTGCCAGAGGACGGCCAGGACGGCAATCACAGCGGTGAACAGGCCGGCGAGGGCGAAGATCCACCAGTGGAGACCGATGCGGTAGGAATATCCGTTCAGCCATGTGTGCATCAGGTACCAGGCCACAGGCACAGCGATGATGAACGCCACACCGATCATCTTCATGAACTCGGCCACAAGACCCCACAGAACAGTGTTGTAGTCAGCGCCATAGACTTTCTTCAAAGAGACGGTCCTGCGCTCCTGCTGCATGTAGTACGAACTCATCGCCACAAGGCCGAGAGCCGAAACCAGCAGTGAGAGGATTGTGAATATGACCATGATCTCCAGCACCCTCCTCTCGGAAGAGAACACCATCTTGATGTCATCCTCCACATAGGAAGCATCGAATATCTTGTCCGGGTACATCTCATCAAAGACAGCCTTCACTCTCGCCAACGCCTCCTTGTGATCCGGTGTGGTCTTGATAAGAATCGTCCACGGCCAGCTCTTGGCAGGATATTCGTCATACTGGTAGATCAGCGCAGGATGCTGCTCCTCCAGCAAAGGCTTGATTTTGAAATCATAGTAGATGCCACCGATCTGCATCGTGCGGTTAGACTTGGTCGTGAACTCCGTGGCGGTCTCGTCGATGCCGAGGACTCCGTAGGCATATTCATTCAACCAATAGCAGTCCGGAGTGTGATTGTCTTGTTTCTTCCTGATTCCAAGGATATTGAAATAGGTGCTGTCGCCCTTGATCAACTGGAACGAAGCCTCTCTTCCGCTTTCGGTGGACATCGTCCAGTTATTGGTCATAAACATAGGATGCCCATCTCCAAGTCCGACGGCCTCGATGCAACTCTCAGCCTTAAGCTTGTTGATGAGTGGAGTCAAATCACCTGCAAGGCCGAACTGATTGCTGATGGTGATCTGATCCTCAGTATTGTAACCCACCGGAGCGTTGATCATTGAGCGGATCTGGAGGAACATCGTGAACGCCGTCACAAGCATCACCACAGTGATGACATTCTGAATGACAATGATGACCTTGCTGTAAAGGGTCTTGGTCTTGAGCCTGAGCGTGCCTCGGACAATCTCGATTGGCTCGGCCTTCTGGATGATGAGCGCAGGCACGATACCAGCGATGACACCGACCAGAACCGTGAACAGGACACAAATAAGCATACTCACCGGAGAGACAGCCTCGAAGATCGAGATGTCATAGTTCAGCACCTTCGAAGCCGCTGGGGAAATGGCCTCGCCAAGCAGGATGGCGACGATCATAGCGGCCGCGCAGATGATGGTGCTCTCGACAATCATTTTCAGGAATATGCCCCCTTTCGTGGCACCGATAAGCCTTCTGGTGGCCATCTCCTTGGCGCGGAAGCCGGAGAGAGCCGTGGTCATGTTCACATAGTTCAGGATGGCGAACAGAAGCAGCAGGAAGCACATTCCAGCAAGCAGCATCACGGTCGTCTTGTTGCCAAGAACCAGACCGTCGTTATAGTCCTCATTGCCGTCCGACAGGAAATAGATATCCCGCAAAGGAATGATTCTCACGTCATTCTCGTCTCCGCCATAGTCTGATAAATATGTCCAGAAATTCGCCCGGCACCATTTAAGAATATCATCGTGTCTGGCCGGAAGATCTGCGTTCGGATAAGCCATCACAAAGCAAGTGGATGATCCGGCGTTGGACATGCGCTCATCGTTTGCCTGGTTGGTGATCGTCATAATCTCTCCGCGAAGGAAAATGTCGCACGGTCTGATGATGGAGTTCTCAATGTCCTTGAACACACCTGAGACTGTCAGGTTGCTTACCGTCGAGTCCGCGCCGTCAAAACGTATCTCACGTCCGACAGGATCCCTATCTCCGAACTGAGCCTTGGCGAAAGACTCACTGATCAAGACACCACTTATCGAGGCCTTCCACTCACGGAAATCACCTTCCACAAGAGGGAAACTGAACATATCGAAAAACGATGAGTCAGCGTAAGAAGTCCTGGCGTTCACGGTGTTGCCGTCGATCTTGTACTCCTGCAATCCGTTGCTGGAATATGACGCTGACTTCTCAATCTCTGGGAAGTTCGCCTTCATATGGCGGGACAGCCAGTAAGCGGACGAAAGGGTCTCTTTCTGGGCGATCACATAAATCCGGTCAGCGTTCTTTTGGAACGAGTCGATACCGAGCTGGCTGGTGACATACACAGCCAGAAGCAGGACAAACGCCATCGAGAGGCTGAGTCCCAGAAGGTTGACAGCGCTGTAAAGTTTGTTGCGCTTCAAGAAGTTAATGAAACTGTTCATATTCCGTTCACGGCCTCGTGGAGGCCAACCGTTTGTAATTCAATATATTCATAAATCTTAAACGTGAGGGCCGGTGCTTATGGGTATGTAATTACATTATCTACTGTCAAGTCCGTAGAGGCGATTCGTTTCTCGCCAAATATTCACCGGTCCCCACGAAAAAGATTTCTTGCTAAAGTTCGTTCTTCACGTCGGAGACGATCTTGCCGTCGAAGAGGTCGATTGTGCGCTGGGCGATGGCTGCGTCTCTCTGGGAGTGGGTCACCATCACGATTGTCGTACCCTCCTTGTTGAGCTCGGTCAGAAGATCCATCACCTCCTTACCGTTCTTGGAGTCCAGGTTACCCGTAGGCTCATCGGCAAGGATCAGCTTCGGACCGGCAACCACGGCACGGGCGATGGCCACTCTCTGCTGCTGACCACCGGAAAGCTGCTGAGGGAAGTGCTGAGCCCTGTGGCTGATGGCCATTCTCTTCATGATCTCGGTGACTTTCTGCTTGCGCTCGGCCGCTGAGATGTTCAGGTACCTCAAAGGAAGCTCGATGTTCTCGTAAACATTCAGTTCATCGATCAGGTTGAAGCTCTGGAACACGAAACCGATGTTGCCTTTACGGAACTTTGTGCGCTCCTTCTCTTTGAGTTTGCTGACCTCCGTGCCGAGAAGTTCATACGATCCGCTGGTCGGGTTGTCAAGAAGGCCGAGGATATTCAGTAGGGTTGACTTGCCGCAACCTGAAGGGCCCATGATGGCGACGAATTCACCATCTGCGATTTCAAATGAGACTCCATTGAGGGCTGTTGTCTCGATTTCTTCAGTTCTGAAGACCTTTGAGAGAT
>ERZ808267.80-NODE-80-length-46539-cov-7.642135_pt1 | contig 46539 bp, 57 predicted proteins | sample MGYA00521241_ERZ808267 | MGnify/ENA primary metagenome ERZ808267 (study PRJEB31516, sample SAMN03275592) | gut metagenome | biome: mammalia-associated habitat; material: feces | host: Papio cynocephalus | place: Kenya | collected 2012-07-19 ...
GATACAAGCAGGTAACTCCAGGTAGTCCTCGGCTTTCATTGATACGCAAATATCACTTATGGCTTTAAGCACGGCCGCCTCGGCATCCTCTTTCGGTTTATAGTCGGTAAAATGCCCGCCGTGTGTATTGGCATCAAAGTACCGTGTGCGGAATTGTGTTATATTCTTGCCCAGCCGTGCGCCCTCGTCAAGTAAATAAATCTGCGCCCACAGATCCATAAGCCCCTTGGAGGACGGTGTGCCGGTAAGCAGCACAACCTTTTTGCAAAAACGCCTTACAAGTTTCATTGCCTTAAAGCGTTTGCTTTGGCCGTTCTTAAAGCTCGTGCTTTCGTCAAGCACCACCATATCAAACGGCCACGCCTGCTGGTAGTATTCAACCAGCCAGGGTATGTTTTCACGGTTTATAACATACACATCCGCAGGGGTGTTAAGTGCCTTTATACGCTTTGCAGACGATCCCAGGACCGTAACCACACGCAGATGCTTTAAGTGATCCCACTTGTTTGCCTCCTTGCTCCAGGTGCCCTCTGCAACCTTTTTGGGTGCTACAACCAAAGCCTTTGCAATGTTCCACTTAAAGTATTTCAAAATGTTTATTGCCGAAAGCGTTATTGAGGTTTTGCCCAAACCCGGACGGAGGAACAACCCAACCGCCGGATCATTTACGATACGCTCAATACAGTACGCTTGGTAATTATGCGGTTTATATTCCACCCGTTTGCACCTCCCTTACGAAAGCCTCCACCTTTTCCTTGGTGTCTATCCGCAGCACCTTAAAACCTAACCGCTTTATCAAACCGCAAACATATTCTTGCAGCTTACGCAGCTTTTTACCCGGTGCCTTTGTTTCCACAAAATATATACGCCCATACGGCACAAGCACAATGCGATCCGGTACGCCGTTTTGTCCGGGGCTTACAAACTTTAATGCCCTGCCGCCGAGATCATTTTTTACCCGGTCGCACAATTCTTTTTCAACAGTTTTCTCAAGCATCGTTTTCCTCCTTTTCTAACTTTCTCACGCGCGCACGCATAATACACGCAAACAGGCGGGTTAGGGCGTAATTTTACTCTCAAACTCTCTAATTTTATACTCTATAAGAAAAAATGTTAGAATGTTAGAAAAGTAATAAAAAGCCTTATTTTATGCGGGTTTTCGGTCTAACAATCTTTCTAACAATTAAACAAAACAATGTTTTTCCGTGTAAAAATGTTAGACGGCATTTTTCTAACAATTCTACACGAAAAACAAAATGTTAGATGCTAATTGTTAGATTTTATTAAACCCACGCTGTGTGCCATACGGGCCAAAATGCAGGGTACCGGCAGACTTTTGCCAGCCCGGCGTTGCCGCCATTATGGCGTTAAGCTCTCTTGTGTCGGTGTTTTTCATTTCTTTAATGTTGCCGCCGAAAGCCTCGCACCAAACCTCAAGGGCGCAAATGCGATCACGGGGCACAAGGTGCAGGCTGTCGCTGCCCATTGTTACGCCGCCCCAGAACATACGCCTCTTATCAAGCGGCCACTTGCTCCAATCGTCCGGCACCGGTCGCTCCATAAATTCACGCACGATACCCTCACGGCTGGATGCCTCTCTGTGTTCCTCCTGCTTTTCCTTGGCGGCATCCTCAATGGCACCGGATAAGTAAAGCGGCTCACCGGCCTGCCAGCGTACATACGCCTCGGCCCACAGCTGATCTATTTCCGGATCGAGGTCACGCCATACGCTTTTGGTGTGCCTCTGTTCGCCGGTGTCTATCGGCCAAAAACGGCGGTTGCCGGTGGTGTCCTGCAAGTATTCAGCGGTGTTGGTGGTACCGAAAAAGATGCAGGTGCGGGGCAGTTCCTTAACATTACGCCCATACGCCGCACGGAAACGATCCGCACGGAGGCTCAAAAACTGCTTAATGCGGCTTACATCGGTACGCCGGAAAGCATCAAGCTCCGATACCTCCACGAGCCAAACGCCCTGGAGCAGTTCGCTTGCCTCTTTGCCCTCAAAGGTGCGTATGCTATCGTTAAACCAGCCACGGCTCATTTTATCCAGCAGGGTACTTTTACCGATACCCTGCGGACCGGCCAAAATAACCATATTGTCATACTTGCAGCCGGGTGTCATAGCACGGGCAACGGCGGCGGTAAACGCCTTGCGAGTTACGGCTCTGTTGTATGCCGTATCTTTTGCGCCGAGGTAATCTATAAAAAGGCAATCGAGGCGGGGCACGCCATCCCATTTGCCCTGCAAGCCTTTGAGGTAGTCCTTTACATCGTTAAAGGCGTGGGCGTTGGAATGGAGGGAAAGAGCCCCATCCACTTTGCCGTTGCCGGAAATCTTATATACACGCTCAAGGTACCAGTAAAGCCCTTGATTATCGTTATCATCCCATAGGCGGCGTTTTTCCCGTTTATCCCACGGCAGGGAGCCGAGCACCTCACCACGGCCGGCAAATTCGTTAAGCGCAAACTTGCCTTTAAGCAGGGGATCGTGCTCCAGGATAATGCGCACATTGTCAATGGTGGCCTTAACGGCACCCGTCTGGGTGTTCTTTTCAAGCAGCACCATCCAATTTTCCGGCTCCTCGCTTTCGTCAGCGGTGATGCCGTCAAAGTCCTTAACAGCACTTTCGTACCGTTCCTTACTTATGAGCGCACTAACATCCGAAAGCCCGCAGGCATACTCACACATAGCAAGGTAGGAGGGCAGGCGGTTGGTGGGTGAGCCTGCGGCTGCGGTATCGTCCTTATCGCCGTACTTGTGCAGGCGCACAAGGTCAAAGGCGTTTACAAGGCGGCCGCCGCAGGGATCCGTTGCGTGGTGGCTATATAAAAATTTGCCGTCATCATAAAGCACGGCGCCGCCCGTGGTAGAGCCTCCGAGGTATGTATATCTGCCGGGCATATTGTCAACCGGCTCATAAATACCGGGGAGCAGCTCGTCCATTGCACGCTGTATATCATAAGTGCGGCAGAACGCACCCACAACGCCGTTTTTGCCGTCCGGATCGCCTTGCTTTACTGCCAGCTTGGTAAACTGTGCCTGCCCCGGCAGGGCGGGCCACTGTGTCATATCGTGCCAATCAGCGTACTGTGCAAGCAGGCCATCGGCAGATAAAAAAGGTTTATCGCCCACAACATACACATACTCACTATCACGGCAGCAGCTCGGCCAATACATAAGGCGGCTGGGCTCAAAGGTTGTGGGATCGGCGTATTCAAGGCCTATATATTCAGCTGCTTTACGGGCGATGGGCTCGTATTCGTCAGCCGTTACCGTTCTGTCAAGTGGAAAGAGCACACGCAGACGAGGGGCAGCAGGCTGGTGCTTTCGGGTGCTGTAAACACAGTACCCACAGCCCAAACCCTCCACAATGCGGAGCACATTGTCTTTATGCCCTGCGGGTATGTTGTCAAGGTCAAGGGTGATAATATCACGCCCGGCCACATTGTTGGCCTTGCGGCGTGGTCCGTTAAGGGTACCGCCGACAAAACCGCCAATATCCTTGAGATCGTCCTGCTGTGCTTTTTTTAAGTTTAGGTATTCTGCAAGGGTTTCGGTGCCCCTTGCGGGCACTTTTAACTTTTGCCATAATTCCGATACCATAAGCGTTTGCGTGGTCCATACGGTTGCACGCCTGCTTGCACCGGAGGCTATGGCAATTTTACGATCATATTGCATAGCGGTTACTCCTTACCGCCCGCACCCACGGCGGGGGGGGCTTAATCTATTTGAAAAGCCTGCCGGTGTTACGGTCCCGCAGTTCAATACGGTTTACCACATCAAACCCGGCCTCATTGGCTATAAACTTTAATACTTTAATCAAAAAGTTTACTTTGCCCTCAAGGGCGGCATCCGCTTGCATAATCGGCTTTAAGGCACCGTATGCGGTGGGATCGGCGTAGCCCTCGCTGTTGTAATAAGGGTTTTTGCTGTTGCCCATTTCGGGCACCTCCTTTGAACACAGAGGGCAAACCTGGATGCCCTCCGGAATAATCTCGCCACAAGCGGCGCATTTATCTGCATCAGCCATCGTTGTTTACCTCCTCCGGAAAATGATATTTTGTTACTGCAATAGGAAAGTCCTCAATCTCACTTGCCCATACACAAGAGCCTTTGCCGTTAAGGCTTTCCCAAATATACGGAAAACCGCCTATACCGTCAAATAAACTTGCCATTGTGGGCTTTGCACCGCAGCACAGTGAAAGCCTTTGTAATACATAAGTCCAGGGCGGTATTGCTATACTGTTGCCGAGGGCTTTGTAGCGTGCACTGTCAGTGCTCTCTTTATGTACTTTGCCTTTGCTGTCCGTCCATTCGCCTATATCCGTCCAACCGTCCGGAAAGCCTTGCAGGCGTTCACACTCAAGCGGCGTAAGCCTCCGCACAATGTACTCGGTGCACACACCAAGTGCCGCCTGCCCGGTTGGGCTGCCTGCTGAAAGGCAAGGCGTTTTATTTTCCTCGCTTATAGGATCCTGCAAAATCTGCACTCCTATTGGTTTATTATCTACAATCAAATTTTCCGAGCCCCCCCCCGTAATCACCGCCGCTGGCTTTAAGTGTTCCGCAGCCTGGGCGGTAGTTTGCAAATTGGTGATTTTCATACATTATCATTGTGTACCTCCATTACCACAACCGGTGGATCCTTATAGCTTGTTGCCAGCAGGGTAAACATCGGTTGCTCCGGCGTTGCTATGTTCCAAAACCGGGGATCGTACACATAACGAGGGGAACATTCCCCCCCCCCGGTACCCATTCGGGCATTAAGGGTTTGTACTATGCCATCCTCGGCAATTTTAACCCTGCTGTCAGCTGGATGGTTTTCAAGTGCTATGGCGGGCTGATTATCGCCGCTTTGCGCTCTCAAAGCCGGCGTTTTTCCGTCTTGCCAGATATGCCCGCCAACACGGGAACAGGATCCCGGCTCAAAAACCACAACATCACCTTGTGGCGGGCTTTGTACAAAAGGGTTGTTTTCTACTAAAAAGGTCTGTTGTTTCATTCCCGGCTGTGCTTGTAAAGCTACTGCTTTATCGCCTAAAAGGCGGGCCTCATCTCTTTGGTTGCAGGCAAAAGGGAGTACGGCGGGGCGGTCAATGGTGTTAAGGGTGTAGCTTACGCCCTCGGTCCATCCTTTTCCGTTGCATCCTGCGGTGTCGGCTCTGTCGATGCAGTTACCTTGGATGCAGTAAGCCCCCTTTGAGCCTGCTGTGTCAATGCTGCTTTCAGTATTTCCGGCAGCACTTTGCCTCTCTTTTCCGCACGGTTTAATATACCCAGGCACGCCTTGGCGCTCAAAGAGTATTTCGGGTGCGGTGAGGCCTCCAAAATCTGCGACAAGTGCGATGCGTTTTCGTCTTTGGGGCACACCCCAAAACTGTGCATCAAATACTCGCCACGCAATGCTCCATTGTCCTCCCATATCGGTAAGGCATCCGGCTGGAGGCCATCCGTTTTTAGGGATAGGAACAGCGGGGGCTTGTTCGCAGGCCACTTTTGCGGTTTCTTGGAGCACGATGCTGAAATCGGCTCCTTTGTTGGAGCTGAAAGCTCCGGGCACATTTTCCCACACCATATACCTTGGGCGGGTGTCTTTTCCTGTTCTGCCTCGTTCAAGGTCAGCCCTCCTCATTTCTTTTATTATCCGTAATTGCTCCATAAAGAGCCCGGACCGTTCACCGGCAAGCCCTGCCTGCTTGCCCGCAACAGAGAGATCCTGGCACGGGCTGCCGCCAATAACCACATTGACGGGCTCAACAAGGCTGCCATTTATCTTTGTTATATCGCCGTAGTGTTTCAAGGTTTTACCTCCTTAAATACAGCACCGCATTGGTTGCACACTATTGGTCCGTTACCCTCACGGATAAGCATAGGGTGCTTACATTCCGGCAGCTTTACATCTTTATCAATGTAAAAGCAGTATTGCAGCTCAAGCTGTGCACCAGGGCTTGTTTCATAGCCCGGCAGGAAAGCAACCACATCTGCGGTGTCTATCATTGCAAAGCAAATACGCATATAGTCTGCTTTTTGCATACCCTCCGGCATCCAGGAGGGGTTAAGCACGGTGTAACCCTTTTTTTTGTATGCCTCTGCGGCGGCATTAAACTTTGCTTTATAATCGGGATCGCCGGTGATTTTTCCGGCTATGTATATTTTAGTTGCCATACTTGTTTACCTCGTTTCCCCAGACATCCCAGCCCGGTGTTGTATTTCTTGCAAAAAGCTCTATGTAAGAGTGATCCCCCCCCATCAGCTCTCGGATCTTATCTCGTGTAATATCCGGCTTTTGGGAATGGGCACGCAGCGGGGCAAAAATAAGCTGGCTTACGCTGTTGCTTGCCCTGTGGGGCTTACCCTTAACGGCTATAAGGCACGGCTCTGTGTTGCCCCTGGTCCAACGCCCAAGACCGAAAAAGTAACCGTTACCACTGCGGTTTTGTTTTACCCATTGAAAGCCGATGCTTTTATACTTAAAGCCCCACGCCTCAATTACTTTCAATGCCTCTTTGAGCATAGGGTAGGTTGCCCAAAGGAAAAGCACGCAGTTATCAGCCGCCAGATCCTGCACCGGCAGGCTGCATATATCCTCAATACGCATTGTGGGGTAGTGGTCGGCAGCATTGCCGTTGCATCGCTTGTCTTGGTAACTCCACGGCGGATCTGCGTATATAACACTGTATTTTTTATTTGGAAAAGGTATCATTGTTTGCCTCCTTAGAAAAACGATCCTCAAGCTCAAACACACCCCTTGGCTGCCCTTTATAGTAGCCTTTCATTGGTCGCTCAAGCACAAATTGCAGGTAACGCAGCCTTTGCCAATATTCGGGCAAAAAGTTGTATATGTTCCGCAATTCCTTGAGGTTTTTATTACAACAGCACCAGCAGGAAACACGATCCAAAATATCATAAAGGCGTATTTTTTCTGCCTCGCTGTCGGTGTCCTCATACCAGTAAAAATGGTGATCGTAACAATATTGGAGGCACTCTGCCTCTGTCATATTCCAAAGTGTTGCAAGCGGTGCAATTTTGTAAGGCTCCAACCGTTCAAGCCTTTGCTGCTCATCTGCCGCAATCCCTATATACACGGTTGCATTTTTGCTTTTTGCGTAACGGTCAAGTGCTTTGAGTTTTTCAGTTGTACCCCAGCGGCATAAGCCGCCGCACCATCCATAACCTTTGCGATCTCTGCCTTTTACCGGCTTATCAAGCATTGTGTATAAAAACGGTTTTGCCGGTTTTAATTCGGTGTATGTAATGCCTCTTACTTTCAGCATACCAAGGGCAGCGTTACGCACATTGTATATGGCTTGAAATTCCATCCCGGTATCAAAGAAAACAACCTCGTTAAGCGGTTTGTTTTCGTATATCAGCCGGAGGAGCATTGCCAAACTGTCCTTGCCCCAGCTTACAGAGGCCATATAATAAGCCATTTTTACCGCCTCCATATCGGTGAAATATAGGTAAACAGCTTTTCTGTTACCTTGAATTGGTTGCCCTTGTTTCTGTCGAGGGTGCGGGTAAAGGGCTTTTCCCACACGCACACAAAGTCCGGCGGGGCAGTTTGCTCACTTATGTAAACGGTGTGCCCGGTATCGGCAAGCAACCGCATTGCCTGCCAAAACTCTGTGCTGTTGAATTTCTCGTTATTGTAACCGGTGGTATTGTCATACGGAGGATCCGCATATACAACCGCCCCCGGCGGTATAGGTACTTGTTTATAATCACCGCAGAATATCTCGGCACCGCCGAGCGTTGCCATATCTTTAAGCAGTGATCGCTTGCTTTGTGCGGCATAATTTGTGCCGCCCTTATTTCGTGCATATCCTCCAAACCATTTGCCGCCAAAGCTGCACCCAAAGCCCACAAAACCTGCAAGCACCGGATCTGCATCCTCATTGGCTCTTATGGTTTGGTACTGTTCCTCTGTTATCGTTTCCGGCAATTCATAACCCGCCTGCACACCTCTTAACATAGCAATCAAATACTTGTGCTTGTCATTCAGTATAATGCGGTCATAGCCGGTAACTTTGCTTTCAACGGAGCAGCCACCACAGAAAAGGCTAACAAAGCAAGCCCCCCCGTAGCGTTGAGGATCTGCGCCAAAGGTGTTGCTATACGGCTCTTGCCGCCTTGGTATCTCATTGAACGCTCCCCCCGTTAAGGGTGTTATTTATAATTTCGGCTATGTAGCGGGCTATGCGGCTTTTGCCTCCCATATACTGCATAGCCGAGCCTCCTAATCTTTCTTAAAGAATTTACCAACCCAACCATCGGCACCAAGGGGCAAGCCCGGAGCCCACGGAACAGGGCGGCTCATTATTTCAACCGTTTTTGCAAGCATTGCATCGTTATCTGCAAACGGTCTTATATCAATTACCACCTCATCGTGTATGTGGAATATAACCGGCAGCCCTGCCGCCTCCAGGTGTTCAATAGCCTGCGCCAGGCAATCACGGGCGATGGCTTGCACACAATTCTCGACGAGCTTGCCGCCGTAGGTTTCGATGCGTTTCCATTTCTTTGTGGTCTGGTCCATACCCATATACGATATTGAGGGGTTGCCCCATTGGTTTACGCCTATTTGCGGGGCATTGTAAAACAGTTTTCTGCCGCTTGGCAGCGTTATTGTCATATAGTCGGTGCCTTGGGTTGCATCCCATTCGTGGGCAAGTATAATGCTGCTTACGCCCACGCTGCCGCCTTGGGTGATAACCTGCACGGCGGCGGCATCCACCTTGTACCACAGATCCCTTATGCGTTTGTTGGCATCACGCCAACGGCTCACAATATCGGGCAGATCCTCCTCCGGTATGCCCATATCAAGTGCGCCCATATTGATAAGTGCGCCGGTGCTGCCTTGATAGCCGAGGGCAAGCTCTGCAACCTTGCCTTTTTGCCGGAGGGCGTATTCGGGGTTGCCCTTTTTTATAAGGTCAATGGGCACGCCGAACATCTGCGAGGCTGATGCCTCGTATATTTTGCCGTGGGTGCGGAAAACCTCAAGCCTCCACTCCTCACCGGCAAGCCAGGAAATAACACGGGCCTCAATGGCTGAAAAGTCGGCATCAATCAGCACATTACCGGGTGCGGCAATAAATGCGGTGCGTATCAGCTGTGAGAGCGTGTCCGGCACGCTGCCGTAAATGCACTTTAAGGCATCCAGCTTACGCCCTTTTACAAGGTCACGGGCAAGCTCCAACGGCTCTGTATAGGTACGGGGCAGGTTTTGCACCTGCACCAAACGCCCTGCCCAGCGGCCTGTGCGGTTGGCACCATAAAACTGTAAGAGCCCACGCACACGCCCATCCTGGCATACGGCTTGCTCAATGGCATCGTATTTTTTGGTGCTTGTCTTACCGAGCTCCTGCCGGATCTCAAGCATACGCTGTACCTCCGGGCTGTTATCGTCACGGGCAAGCATTTTGGCAACGGTGTCCTTGCGGAGCCCGTTTATTTCCTCGCCGGTTTCAGTTTCAAGCCAAGATGCAAGCTGCTTTACGCTGTTGGGGTTACTTAACCCGGATATTTTCACAGCCTCGGTTGTAAGGGTGTTGCGGACCGTTGCCCCAAGTTCAAGGGCGCCCTCAACCATCCCCATATCAATAGCAACGCCTCGGCTGTTTATAATAAGATCCGTTTCCCATTCTTTTTGCACAAAGTCCGGTATGGGTACCGCCGAAAGCCTGCGCTCAATTTCCATTTCGGTTGTAACATCCTGGCGGTTGTACTCTTTGAATAGCTCCCAACGCTCCGGTGCGTGGTGCGGGTAGTTCCGTGTTCTGCCGCCGTTTGCCTTTGATGGGGCACACGGTACGCAGAAATAGCGTATAAGGGCTTTGCCGGTATTCAGCTTGCGTTTATCCTCCGGCAAGCCTAACGCTCTGCCTGTGGCATCCAAGCCTGCCGTATAGCCTGCATACAAGCCGTGGAACATTGTGCAACGCCACTGCGCCGGTGGCAGCTGCCTGCCCATATACCGTGACAGGCAGCCCCACTCAAAGGGCGCATTGTATGCGTGTTTTAAGCACTGCGGATCAAGCAACGCCTCGGCAACCCACTTGGGGAGTGTTTCGCCCTGGGCAAAATCACAGCACACCGGCTCCGCACCGTTAAGGGAGTAGGCAAAGAGGAGGATCTCAAAGTCGGGGCTTTGTATGTACTTTTGGGCGCCGGCTTTTTGTATCGGCACACTTGAAAATGTTTCAAGGTCAATACTTAAATGATCCATACTCTTTTACCTCCTTTTCGTAATTTTTCGGTGTGATATTACCAGGGCTGCCCGGTAATCGGGTTTACAGCAGGGCGGCTCTGCGGCTGTGCAGGTGCCGCCTGGGGCTGCGGTGCAGCGTATGCCTGCGGTGCTGCCTGCTGGGGCGTAACGGGGTTGTACTGCGGCTGATAAGCCGGAGCAGCGGGCTGTGCCTGCGGATAACCGGGAACAGCGGCCGGCTGTGCAGTAAAGCTCTGGCCGAGCCCCTCAAAGTCGCTGGCTGCGGATGCACCACCGGCAAGCGCCTCACCGTCACGGGTTTTGAGCACATTGCCGAGGCCACAACCCACGCCCTTGCTGCCTGCTGTATCATAGGTGAAAAAGTTAATAGTTACACGGGCGTACATACCGCTGTAAATATCCGAGGGGGCAAGCTCACAATCGAGGTTGTCAATGCCGACAACCTGCGGCTTGCTCTTGGTGCTGGCGGTCAGCACCCAATGCCCTTTGCACTCATCGCCAAACGGCAAGCCGGACGGACGGAGCCCGTCACCATCGTGCACAATCTGCTTGGGTGTGGGGTGTGCGCCGCCCCATTTCTTGCTTACGCCGTCCTCATACGCCGCCTTAATAGAGGCGTTGATGTTGGCAATGGTTGCGGCATCGGTTTTGGGAATAAGCAGCGTAACGCTGTACTTGGGCTCACCGCCCTGCTGGGGTGCTCTTGGGGTGGTAAGGTTGACATAGGAAAGCCTAACCTCGCCGGTTAATACCTTGGTTGCAATGTTCTGGTACATAATTCTTAAACTCCTTTATTACATTAAATTTCATTCGGTGCATTGTTTGCATTTGGTGCCTTGGTTGTTTCCATAAACTGCTTGAGCCCTACCTCTACCAAGCCGAGGTACTCAAGCACCTGTTTGAGGGTTTCGGTGTCGCTTGCTTTAATAATGGTAGGATCACCGGCAAACGCCTCTACAATTTCGTGTGCGGCTTTGCTAACCTTTTTGCCCTGCTGAACGATACGCACGCCGAGCTTTATTTCCTCCGGTGCGTTGCTTTCAAGCATTATTTCGGCTAACATATCTGCCAGCATACCGCTGGCCTGGCTGCGGGCTTTCATTTCCTCAAGTCCACGGGGGGGGGTACTTTCGTTAAACATTGTTGTTTGCCTCCTTGTTTTTATAAGTTGTGGTACAATTCTCTGTATGCACCATCAACAATTTTTTGAATTTTCGCCCTGTCAAGGCGTGCCTCGTGCGTAAGGTCCTTTAATTCACTTAACGCAGCGAGGGCACCCTGGCAGAGGGCGAGGTAGCCATCGGCTGTTCTTTCGACCTCCTGCCGCGCCTCCTCTGTGTACTTTGCATCCTCTGCAATTTCCTCTATGTAGTCGGAAATAAACCGGGCAGCATCGTCACCGAGCTTTTCACGAACAAGACGATCAATAAAAACATCCTTTTCGGTCAGCACAACCTCCATTGTGCCATCAAGCAAATAAACCGTTTCAGCCATCGTTTACCACCTCCGCAAAGTCTGCAGCGGCAGGATTGTAAGCCTCCCGTTTATCCGTAAGCAATGCAAGGGTGGGTTTTCCGATGGGCTTTACCACAAAGCTGCCGAGCTTGTCCGCAAATTCGGTTTTGCCCATAAGTTTCTCAAGCTCCGTAAGCGTTTTAGGCTTGAGGTCATACAAGAGTGATTTATCATACCCGGCGGCCATAGCGGCGTTAAGTGCGGCCTCCGTATCTGTAAAGGTGCGGTTGCTCCTGCCTGCAACGGCTTTCCAGCCGGGAATTGTACCGCCTTTGAGAATAGTGCCGAGGGCATATTCCTCAAGGTCCTTGTACCACTTTACAAGCTCCTGGCCTCTTACAAGCAGATCGCCAATTTCGGCATCCGTAAGCACGCCCTGCCCAAAGAGGGGCGGCTTTTCAGCGTTCTGCGGTACGCAGTCCTTAAACTCCTCAAGTGCGGTGTTTTGGTCTGCACGGGCTTTGCATTTCGCTTTGCCACGGCAAAAGCGGCAATGCTCACCGGGGCAAAATGCCCCAAGCCCCATATAAGCCTTTGCGGCAATGGGCTTGATACTTTCGCCCCAAGCAAGCAGCTCCTCAACCGTTATGGTTTCGCTGCTCGGCTCCGTCTGGATGCGGGGCTGGTCTATCGTCATACAAACCCTTTTGATACTGCCGCCATAAACGGGCTTGTACCGTTTCAAAGCGCCGAGGGCATACAACCGCATTTGCGGGTTGTTTTCGGCCGATACGGGCACGCCCTTACCGTGCTTGTAGTCGGTAATGCTCAAGGTATCGCCGCCGATCATAATGCAATCGCAGGTGCCAAAGCCCTCCGGTACATATTCGGCAAAATCAACCTGCACCTCGGCGGCCACATTCGGCTTTGCGTTATACTGCATAGCCTTTTCGGTAAGGTGCTCCATGTACAGATCCGAGGTTTTGTCCATCTCGTCCTGGTAAAGTGGGTTTTCTTTCAGCTTTTTGAGCCTCGTGGTATAAGTGCGTGGCTTAATCTGCGAGGTAAAGTGTTTAATAACTTTCAGTTCACAAATAGCGTGAGCCAGGCGGCCCTCCTCCGCATATTCCGATGTATTTTCCGGGAATTGCTCCTCAAAGCAAGGGGCGGCGGTGCAATGCAGCCAACGGGCTGCGGAGGATGCCGACAGCAGAGCGTGTTTTTCCGGTGTTGGCATTGTTATCCCTCCTTAAATTGCTGCGCCCAGGGCTCTTAATTCGTTTGCAACGGCTCCGTAGCTTTCGGGTGCAAGTTCTGTAAGGCTTGCCACGCCAAACTTGCCGAGCAGCCCCATAAGCTGATCCATCTTTCCGGCATCAATAAGTGCCGAGCCTGCGGTTGCAATCATATCAAGCGTGTACTGCGGTGCAGAGGTCGGAACAGCGGGAGCCGGTGCCGCATTAGCCGCAGGTGTTACGGCGGGGGCAGGCGTGGCAACAGGGACCGTGGGGGCAACCGGGGTTGCCGTCTGGGCAGGTGTCGCACTCAAAGGTGCACCAGGTGCCTGTGCGGGTGTCGCTACCGGTGCGGGGGTAGGGTTTACCGGTGCCGTAGGTGTTGCGGGCTGTGCTTTACCGCCAACGCCCATATTGATGGTGCCCACATTGTCAATGTGCTTGCTGTCTGCACCAAACTGGTTACAAACGGTGTGCGGGTTTTTGCCGTCAAGTGCGGCGGCAATGTTGTTGAGCACCGTCATAAGGTCTGTGGCAGCCGTGATCGTTACTTTCATTTCTAACATTGGTGTTAGCCTCCTTGGTTATATAAATTTTATTTGTTTGACAATCGCATTTTTCGCCGGGATCGAGGTTTGCACCGCAATCCGGGCAGGTGTGATAATAAGCCATTACTGCTGTACTTCCAGCACTCCGAGCCACTTTTCATATAGCTCCATAATGGCTCTTGAGTACGATGTGCTATATACACCGGCATCCCAAAGCCTTTTTGCTCCGGTGCGGCCGCAGTTATATGCCATAACCGCCAGCCCCTCATCACCGTAACGGGTTAGGTTTTCACCGAGGAGCATTACGCCGGCCTCAATGTTTCCCTCATAGGTAAGGGGATCAATGCCTTTGTTACGCAGGTACTCAAAATTACAGCGGTTAATCTGCATAATGCCGTGATCGTCTGTCCTGCTTTCGGCATCCGGGTTAAAGCCGCTTTCTTTTTCTGCCACGGCCAAAGCCAGGGCAAAAGGTACATCGTACTTTTTGCAGCTTTCATACATTACTTTTTGCAAGTCATAATCAAGCGACAGCCCCGGCACACCTTTTGGGGTTTCTGCGGTGCTTGTAAGCTCAATTACTTTTGCTGTGGGCTCATCCGCACGGATCTTGGCAGCAATTTGTGTGCTTTCCGTTATGTCGGCTTGTCCGGCGGGTGTGTGGCTTGTAAGGTGGTACCCAAAGAGCGTGCCGAGGGCAAATATTACAAGCACAATTCCGATAATTACGAGCCACGCAATACGGTTGTTACGCTGTCTTATTTTTCGTTTCCGTATGGCGGCAAGCTCACGCTCTTTGGCTCTCTGTTGTTCGGGTGTCATTGTTCGCCATCCTCCTTTTCGGCCGTTTCCTCAAGGCTGTTTAACAGCATTACGAGGGAGGTGTACCTTTCTTGCTTTGGAAAACGCCGCCCGGTTTCATAAGAGCGCAAAACCTCAACACTTATGCCGCTTATTTTTCCGAGCTCTTGCAGGCTTATGCCTGTTTTGGCTTTTACCCTTGTAATTCTTTCGGCAATGTCGGAGGTGTCCGGTCTTACGGATGCACCGGTTGCAATCTGGGGAATATCCCAACCGCCTTTTGATAAAAGCGCAAGCACGATGCCCAACCGTTCACTCTTGCAAGTGGCAATAAGTCTGGCAGCCGAAAGATAATCATCCGGGGAAAGTAACCTCATCGGTGCAACGGTATCATCGTTTTTCAAAGCCATACCGGCTGAATACACGCCCGTTTTGCGTATCATTGGCAAAACGCTTGATGTAACCCACCGCTTAAACTCTTTTGCGGATGGCAGCTTGCTTGTAAGTATCAAGCTGTATAACCCGCTTTCGTTTATAAGTACCGGCTTTGTTTCTCTGCCGTTGGTGTCGCAAATTGCTACCCCCGTTAGCTTGTCCTCGCTGTCAACCCTCTTTGCCAGGGCATCCCTTGTGTTGGCGTAGCCCAAAATGCTTGCCACATCCCTGCCTACAAAATAGGGGATGTTTTCAATGGTAATTGAGCGTATCTCGCCAAACTCCGCATTACTGAATGTTTGCAGCTCATTCATTTTGTTTTACGCCTCCTTGTCTTTTGCCTCGCCTTTTAAGGCTTTCCAGCATTGTTTTTTGTGCAAGCTCCGCATCGTACCCGGCACGGCCGTTGGCATCAATCTCTCCTGTGCTGCCTCGGTTAAGCTCCCGGTAAATCGTACTGATATGCACGCCGAGTGTGTCCGCAATATCCGGCAGGGCTGCACCTGCGTTGTACTGTTCCTCAAAATGTTTCCTATCCTCGTAGGTAAAATATTTGCAAGTGATAAGGTTTCCCTCCTTTCCGTTTTTCGGCCAAAAAAAATAATGTGCGAAAGGCAATAACCTTACGCACATTTAGGTGTGTTGTTGAGGCTTTTACCTTTCGCACATATTATAAAACTCTTTTGAGATAAAGTCAAGGGGTTTGTGCGAAAAAATACGAAAAACTGCAACTTTCGTTAAAACTGCACAAAGGGAATGATTTTCACTTGTGCAGTTTTATGCGCTCATAAGGCTGTTGATGCAGGCCTCGTATAATTCAGCAGACGAATAATAGTTAAACATTTCTCTTGGGTAATCGTTGATCCACTTTTCAAGTTTGCGTATTTCGGCGGGTGTTGTGTTGGTAAAGTCATAGCCTTTGGGGTAATGGCGGCGTACCATTCTGTTTTGGTTTTCATTTGATCCACGCTCATAAGCACTGTATGGGTGGCAAAAATAAACCTTGGTGCGTTTACGGTCTTTATGTATTGAGCTTTGCTCTATGCCCTCATAGTCGGAAAACTCCGATCCGTTATCAACGGTTATGGTCTGGAACACCTGGGCAAACAGTTCCGAGCCGAGTTGCTTTTCAAGGGCGTTAAGGGCTTTAATTACGCTGGCGGCGGTTTTGTCATTCATAAGGCGTATGATCTCATTACGGGTTTTGCGCTCCGTAAGCACAAGCAGCGTTTTCCGGGTACCCTTTTTGCCCTCCACGCAGTCCATTTCCCAATGCCCAAAGGTTAGGCGTGTTGCAATTTCCTCCGGGCGTTTTTCTATGCTTTCACCTCTTGGCGGGCGCTTTGCACGCTGCACCCTGTCATATTTGTGCTCGGTCTTGTTTTTCTTGATCGGCAGGTTTTTATTGGTGAGGGTAAGGAAAACACCGCTTTCAATATACCGGTAAAAGGTTGTTTTTGAAATCGAGGTTTGAAATTGTAAGCCTTTGCGTTTTATCTCACCGAGAATGGCGCCGGGTGCATACTTTTCAACACATACCTTGTACTCAAGATAATTGGCATATTCAACATCATTGCCGATTTTAAGATCCCCGCCTTTTGCCCTTAAATTGTCCTGCTTTTTCTGCTCGGATATTTCGGGGCTGTATCGTGTTTCTGTGGTCCAGTCGGAATTGAGATGCTCATACTGCCCACGCTTGATCTCACGGTACACAGTGCTGATATGCACGCCCAGCTGCTCGGCGATAACCTTAATGGGTGTATCAACCCGCAGCCAAGCCTCTATTTGTAATCTATCGTTCCAGGTAAGTGTTTTGTAATGCCTCATTTGCGCCGCCTCCGGTATTTATTTTATCTTTTTGCTTGCGGCTATGTCAGCACGGATAAGGCTTTTAATATAACCGGCTTTGTTTGGTACGCTTTCCAACTTGTCTATAATGTCCTGCTCGGTAGTAGTAAAGCAAGGGAGCGAATACTGCTTTTTATATTTAGCTGCATATCTCTCTTGCGGTGTGATCTTTTTTTCCGTCATAAGTAAAACCCCTTTGCTTTTGATACTGCTATTATACCATAGTTATATAACTATGTCAAGGCCCTTTTGAAAAATTATGTCGGTTTACTTGAAAAAAGTGCGAAAAAGTGCTATAATATAAATGTGAAAATTTAATATTTTGGAGGTTTGTTTTTATGCAAAGTTGGTTTGCAGGAAAAATAACCCTCCCGTGTTCGTCAACCTGCACAATCGGGGGGGGGGCGTTCCATATTATTTGTGGAAATTCCCCAAAAGTAAGCAGGAAATAAGCAGATCGCCTATGACGATCTCCCAAAATGCGGACCGTGTAAAGCACGGCCGGGAGGGAGGCTGTTATGCGGTTTGTTAAAAAGTTTTTCGGTGTTATTTTGTGTATATGCACGGTTGGCTTTATATCAGCTGCCGCCCAGGTTGAGCCGGGGATGCGGCTGTATTTTATAGCCCTGGCTTGCCTTTGCCTTGTCGGTGCGGTACTGCTGCTGAAAAAGCCCCGGAGGCTTAAAAAGCAGCCGCCGGAAACGCACACCACAACGGCAGAGGGGGAGCTTGTTACCGTACAGACGGAATACACGCCAAGCGATGTACCGGACGATGTGGCAATGGAAATGCGGAAATACTACACGCTTATGCAGGCGCAGCGTGATGCGGAAATTATGGCCGACAGTTACCGCCTGGCAAGTACAACCCTTAACCTTGAAACATTTTGCTCAAGGTACGATCTGGCAATGCAAAAGGCGCACACCTTGCTGCAAGCGGAACAGGTGGGCGTGCGTGGCATCCAAAAACTTAACTGCCACAATGCCTGCACCGCTGTTATAAATGCCGCAACCTCCTTAAAGGTGCGTGTGCTGCACGATTATGAAACAGAGGAAATATACAAAGCCGATGCCTTGAAAACAAACAAGGGAAAGCTAAACCGTTACATAAAAATGCTTATGGAGCTTGAAAAAGCCGAGCCCACTTTTATGTTTATGGACGAGTACGAGGCTCTAATTGAAAAGGTAAAGGAGCGTATTGCTCAATTACAGAACGGCGCTCAATCAACCCAAAAATAAAAAAGCACCCAGAGGGCTTTGCAGCTCCCTGGGTGCTTTCTAACTTTCTCACGCGCGTATGCGTATATGTACGCAATTAGGCGGGTAGGCGGTGGTTTTTCTCTCTAAACTCCCTGTTTTGCACTCTATACAGAAAAAATGTTAGAATGTTAGAAAAGGGCAAAAACCGTGTAACCGTGCGGGTTTATCGCAAAACAATCTGTAAAACATTCTCAAAATAAAATGTTAGAATGTTTCTAACAATTCTACACGAAAAACATTTTACTTTGCCGTATTGTTAGATAAAACCGATGGGGTTATTTACTCCCCCCCCGCAGCCTCTGCGGTGTCCTCGGTATCGTCCGAGCCCTCTTTTTCAAAAGCCCTGTTAAATTCGGCAAGCGCCGCCTCAAGCAGCATACGCATCTCAAGGTCAGTAATGGTGATGCCTTTTTCTGCAAGCATTTCCGAGGCTGCCTCAAGTGCTTTGTTGAGCTTTTCCTCGCCGTGCAGGTCTTTGTAAATCTGCTCAACGGCCTGCACAACAGTTTTGGCAACCGCCTGCTTGATCTTGTCATTTACATACTTGGTGTAAAGCCTTTTTGCCACAATGCCGATATACCCGGCAAGGGCGGTAAGAATGGCATACAAAATTGTGGTGCCATATTCGGAAATAAAAAGTTTGATAAAGTCCATAGTGAGATCCTCCTCTTATTTAAGTAATCTGTTTACCTCGGCTTGTACGGCGGCGTAATCATAGCCCGCCATCGTGAGCCTCCGTTTGCGTTCCGAGCCATTGCCCCAGCTGCCTTTGATAACCTCACGGGCAACCTCGGTAATGCTCTTTTTGGTAGGCGTACCGGATGCGGCCGCCGTTCCGCTTTTCGTGGTGATAAAGTTTTTATACCCGGCAGCGGTCAGCTTGGCAGCCATAGCATCTGCGTTGGCACGCACGCTGTACGCACCAACCTGCACCTTATAGAGCCCATCCACCTGCACAATGTAGGTGTCAAAGCCTTTGCCTTTAAGTTCTGCGGCAAGTTTGTCAGCGTTGGCCTTTACGGCAAAGGCGCCCGTTTGCACACGGTAAAGCACCTTTCCGGTGTCCGGCTGCGTTGGTGTGGCGGCCTGGGCATCAAGCAGCTTTTGCACCTCGGCTCTAAACCAGTCCATTGTTTTGCCAAAGGGCTTGAGCCAGTTGTGCGGATCCCCGTGCCCGCCGCCGTACCCTGCAAGGTAACTTTCGTAATGGCTGCTGATTTTATCAACGCCAAAACCGTACTTTTTGCAGAGGTAAGCGCAAAACTCCTGCGCCTCTTTCATAACGGCGTTGAAATAATCGGGATCGGAAAGCCCATCCTCGCACATTTCAAACTGCACACGGGCGGTGGGGTTGTAGTTGTAACTGCCGTTTTTGCCGGAGCCAACACCCCAGCAGCAGATGTCAAAGGGGAGGGTTTGGTAGGTTTCCACCTTGCCTGCGGCGTTTACGCCAATAAAGGCGTGCACGCATACGCTGCGCCCCATTTCTTTTGCCGAGTGGTTCCAGTCATTGCAATACTGATTTTTGCCGAGGTCGGCAATGATAGCATCGTAATTGGGATCACTCTTTAAGGGCTGCACATACCTTTTAAGGTTTTTGTTGTTGGCACCGGTAGAGTGTACCACAATGCCGGTGGGTTTGCCTCCGGTCATTTTCGTGCCCTTTTTGTAGCAGTCATTTGCGGTTAAAATACATTGCTTGAGTACCATAATAGTAACCTCCTTAAAAATTTCAGCCGGTGAGGGTTGCCCCTCCCGGCTGTTTTGCAATTATTTATGCGCCTGTTGGTTGATGTACTTGTCGAGCTTGTCCTTTGCAATCGGCACGGTGTGGTTGGCACCCATCTGCATCAAGCCGTCCAAGCACGCAGACAAAGCAAAAATAATGAGGGTGTCCTCCTCTTTAATGTGTGCGATGTCTTTGTCCTGTTTTTCCTGTTTTAAGTACCAGCGGTACACGGCGAACACTACGCCGAAAATAACGCCCAAAGCACCGATAACGGCGGCAATGGTTATAATGGTATCTGCTGAAACGGTTACGCTGCCCACTTTATTCCTCCTCTACCTGGCGCCAGCCTGCGGGGTAAGCGGAGGGGCTCCACACATTGTTATCAATGAGGCTTTCATACACTTTACCCTCAAAGCGTACTTTATCGCCCTTTTTGTAGGCGTTGGTGCTGTCCGGCTGCTCCCATTCGGGAATAACATCGGGATCCGGGATCAATACCTTTGCAAAGAGGCTGGGCGCCGCACCCGGCTCCCAACCCGCTTGTGAGGTATGGTCCTGCAACACGGAATAAAGCACGCCACTGTGCTTAACTTTGGTACCGGCAGTATAAGCAACGCCGGCCGCCCAAGCCGGAAACAAAGTAACCGCCTCCAGGGCGGTTGCATCGTCAAGGCTCTGTGCGCTTTTTTCGATAATGGGGCGCAATTTTCTTGCCAATTCAATAAGTGTCATTTACTCCACCCCCAACACGATTTTGAGGGCTTGCAGCTCCTCTGTAATGGCGGCAATTTCTGCGGAGGTATCGCCGCCGGTGCCGCCGTTTTCTTTCAGCTTTTCCACGGCATCCTCAAGGGCGGCAATGCGTTCCTCCTGTGTGCCCGGTTTCTTTTCGGGCACAGGCGGCTGCCAAGCAGAGGCGGTTTCATACCACGCATCAAAATCGGCGGTAATTTCAGCCTCGGTTGCGGTGGTACGCATATAAGCCTCATCGGCCTCATAGCTTTTTGCACCGGTTTCCGGATCTGTTACCTCTGCAATGTTTTTACGCATCCAAAGGTCTGCGGTGTCAGCCGAGGGCAGGCTCATATACTTGATACTGTCCGGGCGTTCTGTGTAATACGCTTTTGTTACCATTTTCGTTTGCTCCTTTCGCAAATTTACTTATTACTTTTCTTGCAGCACGGTGCACCTCTTTAAGGTGTAACGCCCTTGCAATATTCCTTGAGTTTGTGTGCTTGAAATAACCACGGTATGAAACGAGCCGCCGGGCATTTTGCAGGTATATGGGTAAGCCGGCCACCATACGCCGCCACGCTCTTAAAAGAGCACGGCGTGCCCGTACAAAGGTGCGGGCTCTTATTGTGGTGCACTCTTTACTTACCACATACCCCATCATATCCGGCGGCTCTTTCGCCGTCTGCTTTATGTTGTGGTTTGGCTTGATATGCAAACCTAACTGCGTAAGCATATACTCCTCAAGGGCTTTGCCTGCGGCTTTCGCATTATGCTTTGAGGCGGCAAAAATAATAATGTCATCCATAAAAACAAGTATGTGGGTAACAAGATTTTGCCGCTTGCCTCTGCGTGTCTTATACAGCCTTTCGGTTGCAAAGTGGTACGCATAGCTTATAACATAATTGCAAAGCCATTGGCTCAAAAAGCTGCCTATGGAAAGCCCCTCCTCGTATGTACCGATAAGGGCAAGCACAAACCATATAAGCGTGGGGTTTTTGCGAATATCACGCCCAAGCAGCTTGCGGATGGTGCGGTGTCCTATGCTTTCAAAGCAATGCCGCACATCCATTTTGTCATAATATTTGGTGCCTTTGGGATCTTTGCGGATCCATTTCTCAAGCACCTTTTTACCGTAAACCTGGCCTCGCTCCGGTATGCTTGCACATTGGAACGGGCCAACCTTTGCTTTTAACATAGGCATAAGAGCATACACGGCAACATAATTCATACATTGCTGCATCGCACTTTCAATGCCAAGCCTGCGGAGCTTTCCGCTGCTTTTATCCACCCGGTCACGATAATGTATAGGCGGTAAGGCAAGATCACGGGCTTTTATACGCTCCGTGATCTCAACCGCAATGCCGTGGGCGCCGCCGTGCCGAGCCAACAACCGCTTAAAACCCGGTCGGTTTCTTTTGCTTGGATCGGTTACGCACAGCGTTACCCACGGCTCTATAACAGAGGGATCTGTTATATCAACATTTTTGCAATAGGTTTTTATAATTTCATCCCTCCTTAAAATCGTATGGTTGAGCTCAAGGGCTTTCGGTTTATCTACTAACCCCCACGGCGGCCATATACCGCCGAGCCGTTTTCACGGTGCCGGTTTAATCTCAATTTTCGGCAGTTAGCCGAGGCAGGCGTTGCCGCCTGGGTGCTTTAACACCAGATGTACTGCGTAATAAATAAATTTTATGATACCATAAGCGCGGGCCGCAATGTTCCAGTTAGCAGTGCCGAGGCCATTGTTCAGATTAGCACAGGCAAAACCACTGTTGCCCCTATTGTCCAAATTACCAAAAGCCTGCCAGGATAGGACAAACGGCACGAGGGTCCACAGTACACCCCTTAATGAGGGGCTACCGCCCCTCTTATACGCCGGCCTACGCCGGCGTAAATTCACCCCGGTTGCCACCGGAGCCACACGCGCGGGCCGCAACGTTCCAGTTAGCAGTGCCGAGGCCATAGGACAGATCAGCACAGGCAAAACCACCGGAGCCCCAATAGTCCAAATAACCAAAAGCCGGCCACTCACGCCAGCCGGTAGTTGCTGCACCGTCACGGTAAACGCCTGCACGGTAGCCGGTAGTGGAGGAGCCTGCAAAGGTCTGTGCAAGCATATATGCCTCCTGGTTGTTTGCATCCCAGTTAAGCTCTGCGATGTATTTCCACGCCGCATCCGTTTCCTTTGGAATGGTACCAATCGTTACGGGGTTGGTACCGCTGCTGCTTGTCTTAATGTCAGCCGCCTTGCGGTTAAGGTACACGGTGTACTTTTCGGCATCCTCGTAAAGGGTGGTATCGCCGGGCACCTCGTATGCACCTACCATAACCTCAATGCCCTGGATCTTGCAGGGCTCTTTGCCGGAGGTGTTGTTTGTTGGGCTGCCGTCATTGCCGAGCACATCGTCTGTGCTGCCGGTCTGCCACGGGTGTGCCACAATGTAGGTGGCGGTTGTGGTATTAAAGGGTGTTTCGGTGTCGAGGTTTACAGCCTTGTATGCCGTGCCGTCCACCGTTACATCCTCAATGCTTAAAATCTTTGTAATATCGCACACATCGTATGTGGTTGCCTTTGCACGGTCATTAGTGCTGCCGAGTGATACGCAGCTGCCTACCACAAAATAGGCGCCCTGTGCGGCGGTAAGCAGCACACGGGTAACGCCCGTTTCTGCGGCCGCTGCTGTGTACGAGGTGTAATAACTGCGGCAGCCCGCCATTACCTGCGCCGAGCCGAGCGTTGCGTATTTAATCTCAAGCATAAGCTGGATAAAAGCAACATCGCAAAGGCTGGAGCCGCAGTATTGGTTGCCCCATTCACGCCACTTGGCGATCTGCCCGTTAAAGCTGATCGAGGTTGAGCCTGTGGAGCCGCTGCGGTATGTTGCGGGCTGTACGCCGGAAACGCTGGAAAGCAACCCAGCCGAATTGTAGCCGGCCGCATACTTGGCGTGTACCACAAAGCCACGCACGGTGTTATCAGCCGCACGCACAGCCTCCGGCAAGGGCTTAAAGCCTGTTGCCTCGGTGGCTCTGTATTCAACCTTTTTGGTGGTGTCGGTCGAGGTACGGCGTACCCAGCCGGTCATCTGCATAACGCCCACAAGGGAGTTTGCAGGTGCGGAGGAAAAGCCGCCGTAAATACCCTTGATGGCAAGGATAACCGGCTCAAGGGTTGTACTGTCAATGGTGTAATTGACATCAAAGCAAGCGAACAGCGGGAGCGTTTTGTAATCGTCCGTGCCCGCCACCGTCTTTGTGGACGGGGTGCAGGTAAGATCCGCATTTGCATCCTGCTTTTCGCCAATAGGCGAGTTGCTGCTTGCATATTTATAAAACTGTGATGTGTAGGTGCCGCTTACCGATTTTGCCGCCGCCGTAAAAAAGCGGTTGCAAATATTCGTGAGGCTGTCATAGTCTGCATTTGCCTCCACAAACGCCTTGAGGGCGTTTGCAACCCCAAGCTGTGTAATAAGGCTCGGAATAATAAAAAGGTCATTTGCGCCGTTACCACGCACATCATTGATAGGCAAACGGTAAAGGGCCTGCTGCCCGCTGCCGTTGTCCTGGATGCCGAGCACATAGGCATCCTTGCTTACGCTGCTCGGTACCGGCTTTTGTGTTACCGGAATTGTATTAGCCATTTGTATTTACCTCCTTACGGTCTGTTAAATAGTTCCTCTGTTCGTCACGGAGGATCCTGTTGTGTTCGTCCGTCAGCAGTTGAAAGCCATCGGGCGGTGTAACCACCACATCCTTGCCGCTGCGCAGCATAAGGAGGGTGATCGGGTTATTGTCAAGAGGGCGTGCAATTTTCGCTGCAACATTCATACGATCACCCCTCAATCAACAGCACCCAAGTACGCTCATTTGAAAGCACATACACGGATGCGGCGCCGCCGTCCGTACTTGGCACAACAGCCGTACTGCCGGGGCGTGGTCTGTCCTCGGCCTCTGAATTTGCGCCGGTCGGCAGGTTTGCAACATCGGCTGCACTTGAGCACACATACTCTGTATAAATGCCGTGCTTGTCGGTGATATAGTCCTTGCCCTGTTTAAGCATTGTAATCATTTATAAGGCCCTCCTTTTTATAGAATTGCAAAATAGTAATAGGTCATACCGTTAAGGTTTTGCTGTGAGTATTCGTTATTTGGGCTGTACCAGGTTACTGTATTGCCATCCCAGGTATAATACAGCTGCCCCCAATCACCGCTTACATCGTCCATAATACCGCCTGCACGGCTGCTTGAAATACCCCGCAGGGCAATAAAGCCGCCACGCTGTCCTGTTGATGTGTTGCTGGTCGGCATAACCACAAGTAATTTGGGCGGAGCAGAAAAGGTTAGGCTTTTCTTGTTGTTTGTGCCGTAACCTCCGGTACCGCTGTATGAGCCGGTAACGATTTTACCGAGGCCGCTGTCCGCAGTTGCAAGCGCTGTGGCAAGTGCCGTAAGACTTGTGCAACCCGTGCCGCCGTAAGCAACCGGCAGGGTGCCACTGCGTGGGTTGTTTGTACCGCTTGAATAAAGTGCACCATACCACGAATATGCACGGAGTGCGCTGTTGCCTTGCCCCAGGATAACTGCACCGTTTGTGGGGCTGCTTAACCCCGTGCCGCCTCTTAATACGGAAAGTGTACCGGCGTTAATATCCTGGGCATTGTGCGTGTGGCTTTTTGCCGCCGCACCTACCTGTGCCGCTGTGGTGTTGTGTGGGTTGCTGCGGTTGTTCAAGTGGTCTATGAGCTTACTGATCGCCAGCTTGATTTTACCAAACAGCGTGCTTGCCTTTTCACCGCTTGCAATATTTGCAAGGGTGGTTGCCTCTGTAAAGGTCGGTACCTGGTCGCTCGGTGCAAGGTTTGGCACATTGCCGAGCCCCACCTGCTGCTTTGTAACGCTGTGCGGGTTGTTCTTGTCAGCGGTGTGCTTGTCAAAGTCCTCTTTGGAGGCATATACAAGCGAGCTGCTGATCGCCGCTGATACATTTTCGGCATCACCAATAAAGATAAGGGCATCAAACTGCATTTCAAGGATGCGGTTGCCCTTGTCCGGTACATAGTCTGCGGAGCTTTCGTCCTCGTTGCCGAGGGCGTACAAAATCTCTTTTGTGCTGTCATCCGGATCCTTGGCGAAAAATCCCGCCTCCGTGATATGAAAACCGCTTGTAATGGAGCTGTTGGAAAACTGCGCCGTAAGCGTTACATATTCCGTGCCCACCACAATTTTTGAAAGCTCAACGGTAATAATCGGGTTAGCAAGCCCCGTTGCCTCGGCAGGATCCTGTGCGGTACCGTTGCCGAGCTGAATTTTTGTAAAAGTAATGGTTTCACCCGCCAAAGCCCTTAACAAAAGGTTTTTGCCGGATGCGGTAAGTTTAGGTACCATTTGTGTTTACCTCCTCATAAAATACTTTGTTTTCTGCCTCCTCCATAAGCACCTTGCTGTTTTCATCTGCAAGCAGGTTTATGTTTTCCATATCCCACTCCTCCGTGGTAAGTGTTTGCTTAATCGAGTGGCGAAAAGCCGAGCCGGTGTAGTGCGGTATTTTGATTTTTGATAACAGTATCAAAGGATCAATAAGCACATTTGCGGCAACATACCGGCGCATATCGTCCAATATGTGCAGGTAGTCAACCGATACCGGCAGCGATACCCGGAGGGTGTAGTCATTTATGGTGGGCAGGGGGTTGCTTTCACCGCAGGAGGTTTTGAGCCAATTCACAAGCCAGTTGTAAGTGTAAACAACGCCATAGGTCCAGGCGGTTTTTAGCCGCTGTTTTCTGTCCTCCAGCGTGTCTGTGGCAAGCGGTACGATATTGAGCTCTTTTTCCCAAACCGTAACGCCTGCCTCCGTGGCCGTGTCTATGAATTGGTTATCCATAACGAGGTTTAAGGCATCCCACGCCGCCTCAATTTCCGGCTGCTGTGCACCCGTAATGGCGGCAAATTCCATAACGCTTTGCAGCACCGGAGGGAGGTAATCAATCAGCTTTCTGTCAAGCATTTACCACACCCCCGGATGCAAGCACGGGTATGTTATCCTCGCCCAGCGTTATATTTTTGGTGTCGTTGTTGAGCTTGGTGCTGCCTATATCGGCAATGTAAGCGGAACACTCCGACAAAATACGGCTTTCAATCTGGGATATACGCACGATCAAAGTGCCGCCCTTTTCCCAAGCCTCGGCCATTTCGTCAAAATACTTACGCACCGTGGCGTTTACCGCCGCTTTGGCATCGTTCCAGGTGTAGCCTGTCGCAAAGGTCAAGTGCGTGCTTACCGCAATGGTGGTGGGCGTGATACCCTCAACCTTTACGATGTGCCCAATAGGCGCAAGCCCCAAGCCCTCGCCGGCGTTCTGTGTCGGATCAATAGCGGTTTGAACAATATCTATAAGCTCATCGGAGGGGGCGGCATTGTTTGCCGCCATAATAACGAGCTTAACCGTACCGCCAACCGTCAGCTTTTTGTTGAGGGCTGCCGTATAAACGCTTGTAAGCCACGCCTTGGCATCTTTGTCCGTTATGGTGTTAATGATACCCTCGTACCAAGTTTTAACCGCTGCGGACGGAATAAGCCCGGAGGGCGGTGTGTCTGCGTTCCAGACGGGATGCACCTTTACAGCCGCCACACCGTCAATGCCCAGCACCTTTGCCTTGTAGTCGGCCTGGTTGCCGCCAAAGGCCTGGCTCTGTACGGCATCAAGGATCCGCTGTCTAAATACCTCCGTGTCCTCCTCGTCATCGCCGGGGATAAGCAGCTCAACCAGCTTTGCGGTGGTAAGTCCGGCAATGTACTCAATGGGGATAAGATCCCCGGCGCAATCGTTTGCCGCCGAGCCTGCCGTTTCACAGGTTACTTTGTGGCTGAGGCCTGTTTCCGTGTCCTCGCCGGTCATTCGTTCCGTTACAATAAAGTTTAATTCCTCACAAGAAAAACGGGAGCCGACAGGCACCTCAATATTAAACTCCGCACGGAACACGGCAGCACTTGCTGCTTTGGGCGAAAGTCCACGATCCTTTGCCCGTTCTATGAGGTAATCACGGGGGGCGGTGGCAATGTAGGTTGCCGTAAAAACAAAGTCAAGGCCGATGTAAAGCTGTGCAAGCTCTGCCATAGACGGAGCCACACCGTTATACACCATAGAGCCCTCCCTTTTGTCAAAGGTTGAGCTTACCCTCGCCATTGCATTTGCAAGTAAATTTTCGTAGGTTTGATCCTCAAAAAGGCTCATACATCCACCTCCTTTTTGGTTTCTATATCGCCGTAAATTGAGTGCACCGTAAAGGTTACAATAAGCGCCTTTTTGGTGCTTTCAAATTCCCAGCCGTCCACGCTGTTTATGCGGTCATCCTGGGTTAGTGCCTCGGTAATACGGCGTTTTACCTCAGACATCACAAAATCTTTTGGCTGGCCTATAAGGTCAACCAGCTCCACACCGTAGTTGTAGGAGTAAATGGGGTATTGGTAACGCTCTACCGAAAGAATTAAATACACCGCTTGCAGCAGCGCATCGGCATCCTCGGTAATGCCTTTAACCCGCCCCCGGCTTATATCCAGCTTGTAGGTATGGCTGGGTTGCTGTTCCATTGCAAACTCAATGAGATCAAGATCATCACCGGTCTGCGGTAAGTATGAATTATCAGCCATTTGGTGCCTCCAATCTGTCTAACACTATAAACTTTTGCCCGCCATCGCACCGGAGCATCAACACCTTTTCACCGGTTTTAAGCCCCAGGTGCACGGTAAACTTTTTGCGCCCCGTGTAGCTGTGGCTGTGTCCGATGTTCACCCCTCCGGCGTTTTCCGTGTTGCCGGAGTAACTTTCGTTTCCGGAGGTTGTGCCGGAGTATGCGTGCTTATGCGTTAGGCTTACGCTGCCCAAAGCGGTGCCGGTGGTGTGATCCACGGTTTCATACACCGTATAATCACGCACGGCATTTGTAAGGAGCAGCTGCGATGCCGGGATAGTGATTTTTTGGTTTATGCTGATTTTGAGGGGTGATACGGAAACAACCTCGCCGATTTTTAACGACATAGGATCCTTTGCATTTACCGCCTCCACGGCGGCCTGCTTAATCAGCATTACAAGTTTTTGTGCATCAAGTGACAAAAGTACCACCTCGCAATTTTAGCTCCATAAGGTGCTGCCCGTCCTTAAAACTGTGCTTTACGCTTTCCACAAGCATAAAGTTTGATACATTCATATCACCCAGCCCAAGGATAACCACAAGCAGCGTGCCCGCCCTTACCCTTGTATCACCAAGCACATTTTTTACGCTTAATGTACGGGTTTTGGTGTTGTAGAGTTTAAGCAGGGAGGCAGCCATATTGTTAAGGTTTGTACTGTCATCGTTCACCTTTTCGGCGTACTGCAACACACCCCACTGCATTATGGTACTGCTGCTTTTTACGGTTACGGGATCCGAGCCCTCACGGAAAAGCCGTATTTTGTTGTATGTGTTGTTTGCAATGCTTGATTTATAGTCATAATCGCCTGCGGTGTCCTCGTTTATCACAAGGCCGAGTTTCATATTTCCTATGTTGGAAAGCGTGAGCTTTCCGGCATTGTCATACAGCACATAAAGCTGTGTTGTAGCCTTGAGTGTTTCATCAAGGGCATTTTGGATAATATCAAAAAGGCTTTTGTTGTCCTCGGTGCGGCTGGCAATCTTATAACCGGTGTCCTCAAGGGCTCCGGCGTTCAGCCCAAAGTCCTCTGCAAGCATACGCACCACCTCGGTTGCGGTCTTATTTTCGTACTGAAAATAATCTTTATTGTTGAGGTAGTAAAGCTGATCGTACACCGTTACCTTGATTTTCTTATTGTCGCTGCCGGATCTCGATTTTTCAAACACAAAGCCGTAAAACATCGGCGTGCCGTCAACCGAAAAGCGGCAGGCATCGCCCTCCGCAAAGTCAAGCCCATCCGTTTTGATACATTCAAAGGTTAATTTGCCCGGCTGCCCCTTACGCTGCCACTCTATTGTTACACCGTCAACGATAGGGGGAAACATAAGGGTTGAGCCGTGCTGAATAAAAAGCTCGTAGGTCATTACGGTATGGTGAATACCTGCCCAACATAAATGAGGTTAGGGTTTTTGATCTTACCCTTGTTTGCATTGTATATTGTCGGGTATTTCGCTCCGTTTCCGTAATATTTCTTGGCAATGCCCCAGAGCGTATCACCTTTTTTAACGGTGTAGGTTTTGGTCTGTGGGGCGTTTGTTGCCGGTCTTGTAGTTTGCACCGTTGCCGTTTTCTTAACGGTGGTGTCTTTGCTGTCATTGTGCTTAACCGTGGTTTTAATGGCAACCGTTTTGGTGCTGTAATCACGGTACTGCTTGAGCTTTACCTCAACGCTTACATCAAGGCCGTTTGTGGCGCTTTCCTCTATGGTGTAGTCCTCAACGCTTACCTTGATATTGGTATCAAACAAGAGCTGCCCGGCGGGCGTTGTCCTTGTCATAATAAACTGCGTTGTGGTCCTTTGCGTTTTGGCACGCTCCAACAGGGTTAAATAATAATCGGGGCGCTTGCTTGCGGTCAGCATAGGGAAAACAAGCGGCAGGGTGATCTCCGTGAGCCCCGGATATTTCAAAAAGTTAATTTCGCCCTCGTTCAACAGGGTTACTGTGGTATTCTTTCCGCTGATCTTCACGGATAACTTTGCCGGTGTCTGCGGCATAAGCTCACCGAAAAGATAACATTTATAACTCACATCAATACACCCCCTCGCTTGCCGTTACCAAAGCCTCGGCAACGCCGTCCGTCAAATAACTGATTATGCCGTCAAGGTCTGTATTGGCCGCCACATTGTTTGTAACGCCTCCAAGGTCAACCTTAATTTCGGCAGTAGTAAAGCGGTTAATGGCCTCACGCTCTGCAATATCCCGCAGGTAGGAAAGCTCCTCGGTGCTTTTGCCCGTGTTCTTTGCTGTATCGCCTGTGTTTTTCGCAATATCGCCAAGAGCGCTGCCGTATGGATCTAAGCCGCCGGTACCGTCCTCACCAAGTCCGAGGTTGCCGAGCATATTATCAAAAACGCCGGTTACGGAGCTTTTAATATTTCTGCCCACCTCTGCACCCTTGTTGTAGGCACTTGAGCCCCAGCCGTCCTGGAATGTATCAAAGGTATTCATACCCTCGCTCCAGCCCTTGCCAAAGTCCACATCATAGGTACCGAAAGCATCGCCCACGCTGCCGTAGGAGTGGCTGTTCCACGCATCGTTTACGCTGTCATAAGCAAATGTATTAAAGCCCTCATTCCACGCATCGCCTATGCTGGTATAGCTTTCTTTTTTGCTGTTGAGCTCGTCAATCTTTTTGGCCGCAAAATCGAGCCCGGAGGTGTCGATATTTACGCCCATCCAGCCGAGCACCTTGTTTGCCATATTTGCAAGGCTTTTAAGCCCCTGCATAATGACATTTACCATACCCCAAAAGCCCTGCTGAATGAATACCCAGGCATTGTTAAAGGCAACGCCCACATTACTTGCACAGGCTTTGAGCACATTCCAGATGCCCATACCGAGGTTTGCAAACCAAAGCCCGGTATTTTTGATAATCGCCCAAGTAGCAGATCCGAGGTTTGCAAACCACATACCTATGTTTTTAATAACCTGCCATATAGCAAGCCCCAAGTTTGCAAACCACAGGCCTATGTTTTTAATGCTATTCCATATCGCTATGGCAACATTTGCGATCCACAAGCCAACATTTTTGAACAAAGCACCGAGCCAATAAACGGCGCCGACAACCTGCTCAAAGAATATGGCAATAAGCACGATAAGCACGATAATAAGCGCAATAACCCAGGTAATGGGGCACGCCCATATTGCCGTGTTAAGCCCGTACTGCGCCGCTGTGGCGGCAAAGGTTGCACCCGTCTGCATCATAGTTGCAGCGGCAAAAATGCCCTTTGCAACGGCTGCAATGGTTTCAATGGCCGTTATGGTAAACACCGCCGCCTTGTATAGCAGCAGGGCGGCCACAATGCCCATTATGACAGGACGGATCCAGCTCCAATTATCTGCCACAAAGTTATACACAGCACACACGCCATCGAACACCTGCGCCAGCACAACCGACATAACCGAAAAGGTACGGATCAAACCGTTTACGGTCCGCTGTACTCTTTCGCTGTTGGCAAGCTGATTGATTTTTGCAAGCAGCGGATCAAGGGCCTTAATAGCCCTGTTTTTCATTGAGGTCCATATATCGCTCCAGGTCTTGGGCATACTCTCAAATTTGGCGTTGGTTTCGTCTGCACAGGCGAACATTGCCGCCTTTACAATATCGGCGGTGATCTGTCCGTCTGCGGCCATTTCTTTGAGCTTGCCCTTTGGCACATCCATATACTTTGCAATGGCTTGTATAATGTTTGGTGCCTGTTCCAGAATACTGTTGTATTCCTCACCACGGAGCACACCGGAGCCCATCGCCTGCGTGAGCTGCAACATAGCGGCATCAATGCCCTGTGCAGAGGTACCGGCAATTTTGAATTGCTTATTTACCTGCTCCATAAAGGCAATGGTTTCCTTGTTGCTGCTGAAAGCATCGCCGGCCATAAGCCCCAGCTTTGCAACGGCATCGGCGGTTGCCAGATATGAGCCTCTTGATCTTTGTGCGGAGGCATAAATCATATCGTTAAGCTCTGCGGTGGTTTGCAGGCCGTCATTCATCATAGATAGGCGGGCATCGGTCTGCGTTATCGTGTCCGATAAACCAACCAAGCCCTTAACGGCTTTCATACCCAGATAAGCCGAGGCGATGCTCTTAATCTTACCGAGTAAGCCGCCGGCCGCAGTTGTGCCCTGGCCTATGTGCTTGTTAAGCTGTTGCTGTTGGTTGTTGCAATCTCGGTAACTCTGCTCCATTTCGTTTGGGGCGGCATCCGCTGCCCCAATTTCACGGCGTGCTGCGGCAATGTTCGCTGTGTTAAAGCTCCTGCCGGATGCACGCTGTACTGCCTCAAAACTATCAAGCACCGAGCCCATCGCTTTATTGATACGGCCCAGCACCTTTGACATTTGATCGTTAAGCACGAGGGATGACTGCACTCTGCCCATATTTGGCGCACCTCCTCTCTTGGAAAGCAAAGGCGGCACCGGTTAGGGCGCCGCCTCTATTTCCGTCTTTTTGCTTTTCGTTTCGCTTGGTCTGCCTCTTTCTTTTCGTTCTCAACCCGTACATCAATGGCGGCTATGACAAAAGCACGCTCGTATGGATCAAGGTCCAAAAACTCCGAGGGTTTCCAATGGAATTTGTGGAGGGCGTAGTAGGTATAATTTGCCTCCTCATCGCCCTCCAGTATTAGTTTTTTGCCTCGGCTACAAGCTCACCCTCTGCAGTAAAGCCGCAAAGCTCCGTAATAGCGATAATAAGATCGTCAAATTCGGCAGGGGTAAGCATTGCACCGGCAAGCTGTTCCGCACCCATTACGCCGTAGCTTTCCTGGAGTTCCGCATCGTTGAAATCGGGGAAAACGGTGCAGCGGGCAGCCAGCTTTGCCTGGTACTGCGCCGTGTCCATTTCCTGCGTGTACTGCCCACGCTTTCCGGGGATCGGAATATTACGCAGGCTGTCCTTGCGGAGCTTTTGATTTTCTGCGGCGGTGATGCAGGTGATCTCCCATTCCATTGCTTTGCCGTTTTCGTCAGTAAAGCGAGGGGAAAGAGCGATCTTGCGGTTATCAACCTTTTTTGCGTTCTGCGCCAAAAATGCGCTTAATGATTTTGCCATAAAGCAAATACCTCCTTAAATTATCTGTTTACATATATGTGGGATCTTTGAATTTTTCCGGGCGTGTGTAACCACCGGCAAAGCCGTTAATTTCCTGCTCGATAAAATCATCCTCGGAGCCTGCCATTGAAAGCAGCACATCCCCGTCAAGCACGCAGTCATTGTAAACCTTGGTGCTGCGGCCAACGGAGGTGGCGGGATCCTCGTTTGAGGTCTGAATTGTGAGCAGAGGCATAACGCCCGTTTTGATAAATTCGTCAACCACATCGTCAAAAATCTCGGTACACTTATAAATTGTCATAGTGAACGAAAGTTCAACGGTGGTGGGCTTTTTGCCCATAATCACGCTGCCCATACGGGGCACATCCTGCGTGGAAATATTGGCTTTGCCCTCAAAGTCCTTACACATAAGCATTGCATTACGCTTGCCGTTGCGGGTTACGAAAACCTCCGCAAACTTGGCAACCGGTGCATCGTTTGTGTTCATTACCTTGTTACTCATTTACGCCTACCTCCTTACTGAATAATAACGCTCATATAGAGCTGGCTCATAGCGTTTACAATGTTGAGCCCGTCAATGGTAAGCAATACGGAGCCCTTACGGTCCCCAATATCCACGCTTACGGTGTCGGGATCAAAGTCCTCAATCGCCCGGAGCGTTTCAAGCTGCTGAATGAGTTTAACAATATCATTCCACAGGGTTGCACGGCCGGAGGCATCATTCGGAACAATGCCGACATAACGGGTATTGAACAGTACCGCCACATCGTTTGCGATCTGGTCGCATACTCTTACGGTTTGGTTGCTCTGGAAAATCTCGCCCTTTTCCGCTGTAAGCGTTACAAGGGTGTTAATATCCTCAAGCACACGCACCGTACCGTTTACGCTGTGGAGCATAAACTTACCCGCCTTAATAGCCGCCTCAAGGGCTGCCTGCGTGTAATTTGTATCAACGGTAAGCTCACCATTGTATTTGCTGTTTGTAAGCGATTTATTGACAGCCACAGCCGCCTGTGCACCGGCTACCCAATACACAAGTGCATCCGTTGCCGTACCGTTAAAGGTTGCGGTGTTCCACACGCCAATAACGCCCTCGCTGTCCGTTTCGGGCTTAATGGCGCAAAGCTGGAATTTCGCACCTACCTCCTCACGCATACGCTTTGTGTAATTCGCAAAGAGTGCAACCGTGCTTTTTGTGCTTGTGTCGGTGGGGTTTACCGGGCAGCAAAGGGTGTTAAACGAATAACTTTCGATAGCATCCAAAAATGCCTGGTAATGTGTGCCCGTAATGCTTGCACAGTCCGCACCGCCTGCAAGTGGGGTGCCGGAGGTTGCCGACAGGGTAACGCCTGTGGTCTTGAATGTTACAAAATCATTTGCAACGAGTTCCGCAGCTGTCTTAACACGCTGCTCATCCACGGCGATGCCGTCAAGGAGCGTGCTCACAATAAAATAATTGGCGTTGTCAACATCAGCCGTAATTTTAATGGTGAGCTTGTTTCCTCTCACGCCGCCGTATTTCGCCTTGGCGAAAGTGCACTCTGCCTGTGTGCTGGTACCGAGGCGGTAGCAGTACACTTTGGTTGCATTGCAGAAAATCTCACGCAAAGCAAGCATTTCCGGTGCATCGTAGCCGTAGCCGAAAATGTTTTTACTGTTTTTCTGGAAATCGGCGGCCGTAACCTCAATTACGGTACCCTCCGGGCCCCAGGAAAGAACAAACGGCGCTGCTGCAATGCCTCTGTCAGACAGGGTTGCACTTGCTTTTGCAAGGCTTGCAAAGTTAATATAAGATCCCGGCAATACTTTGTTTTGAGTAAGCCAGGAGCCGCCACCAAGTGCCATATTAGTTCACCTTTCCTTTCAAGTATTTTTCGATCAGCTCATCCACCTGTGCGGTGGTGTATTCCGTGTTATCGTCCAGCAAAGCGCCGATCAAGTCTTTTCTGCTGGCGTATTTATTAGAGGCCATAAGCTGCGCCTTTGCAAAGCGAGGCACCGCTGCCGTGGCCTCTGTGGCTTTTTTGTCTGCCATAGTGTGGCCTCCTTATTCGATTTTTAGATTTTCCATAGGATCCGCAGGCTCCGGCACATACACAAAATGCGGATAGCCAACCAAGCAATGCAGGGCATCGTCCTCAATCGTTGTGTCAAAGGTCAAGCAATGCACCTTGTCACCGTTTGGCGTTTGTATCGTGCGGAGCACATAAGCAAGCTGGTGTGCCACCCGCAGGCTTTCGGTACGCCCTCCGGCTCTGCTTGGGTAGTAAATCACATCAAACACGGGCTTGTGCTGGGCACGGGTGCCCATTTGTTCCGTATGGTTTGCTGTAATCGGCAGCACATTAAAATCACCGTCTTTTAGATCCTGTTTGATAACGCCGCCGTGTATGTGTGCTTTCGGAAAAGCACGGTGCAGGGCAAGCGTTACACCGTCATATACTTGGTTAAAGTTTATTTCAGCCATTGAATACCTCCCGTAATAGCTTATCAAGCCTTTTTTGCAGCACGGCAGGTGCAATGCGCTCCAGGTCATCCTCCGACAGCGTGAGAAAATACTGCCCGTTTACCCAACCGCTTTTAAGCCGTTTGCCGATGGCAGGAACAAACCGCCCCGGTGTTTGCCTGTGCCCAAATTCCACATAACTTGCATACTCAACGGGGTTAATAACCCGTATAATGTAGTAGTTGCCCGATTTTTCAACCGGCAGGCTTTTTGCATACGCACCGGGTGCGGTTTCCTTGCCCGCAGTCCAGCCTCGCCGTAGTGTGCCGCCCTCTTTGCCTGTTTCTTTCGGATAATCGCCCACAGGTGTACGGGGGATAACCAAAGCAAGCAAACGGGCGGCCAATTCCTTTGAGGCCTCCTCACAGAATTTGTTTAGGTCTATGCTTTGCAGCTTTTGCAACCGTTCTTGCAGCTCCCGCAGTTGCTCAAAGTCTGCATTGCCCCAGCGTGCCATTACGCCCACCCCTTGAATATCTCAAGCGGTATTTCCTGGTGTGTGCTGTAAACGGCGGGCTTGCCGCTTTTCTCGTAAACAGCAGTTGCACCGTTTTGCGTTACCGTGATTTTTGAGCCCTCCGGGATAACAACCGCACGATCAATAAAAAGCGTTATGCTCTGTACGATATTGGCGGCGTTGTTTTCCGGCTGGGTTGCGTTCACGGTGTCAAAGGAAATACGGCAGGGCTCGTCTGTGTAAGTGTCAACCTCACCCACAACAACACGCCCGGTGTTTTCATCGGTTGTGTCATTATTACGCACTGTAACCGTGCATTTGCCCCGCCACAGGCTTTTTATTGCTGCGGCATAACTCTTACCGCCTACCATACAAACCGCCTAAAACGGGCAAATAAATACGCCGGAGGGTTAATAAGGCTGTTAATCAGCTTATCAAACCTTGCCTCCGGCGTGGAGCTGCCGTCATCTGCGCCCGCAAATTCAACGGATACATCACCCTCGGTAATCTTTTTGGCGGGGGCTGTAAAGTCAAAGCCCTCATCAAGCTGCCCGGCTGTTTTCTTATCGAAAAGGAAAAGCCCGGCAGCCATATCCACCCAGGTATAATGTAAGCCGTCCGGTATTTCCGTGCGGTTGATATTCGCCTTGATTTTCTCGGCGGCACGGTTTATGGCATAGTTTACAGCGGCATCGGGAGTATCGCCCGCAGGCACGGTGTAGCCAAGCTGTGACAGCCTATAAACAACATCATTGTAAATATCCATTGGCTGCACCTCCCTTTGATATTAGCCCCTGGAGTAGATCCTCGCAATGGGGATGGCTTTGTGGTTGATGTAGGAACGGTTTGCGGCCTGTGCCTCGCCAGTGTGAACAAGCACCCAGTTTGCACCGTTGGCAAGTTCTGCATCCGTGGGGGAGTTGCTTGCCTGGCTTGCCTTTTCGTAGGAAATACCAAACGGGGCAAAGCACTTGCGCTGGCGAATATAAAGGGTGTCCTGGCCGCCGTTCTTTGCCGGATCTCTATCCATTTCATACGGCGTTTTTGCACCAATATCCTCGTAGGAAATAGCACCCTTGCCGAGTGCAAAAGTGGTGTAACGGGTGCCGAGCACTACATACATATCAGCGGCAAGTGTCTTGCTGCCAAAGTACGGGGTAACGGCAGAGAGCTTGATCTCACCGTCAGCAGGAGTGGCGTTGTTAGCAACAACCTTAACTGCACCCTCGGTGCTTGCGGTAGCATCAAAATAGCCCTCCTCGGCGGGGAGGTCATCGTCAACCACAACGAGCTTGCCATTCCAAGTACCAAGCTCAAGGCTGCGGGAAATACCGTCCTTGTCGGTGTACTTGAGGCGCTCAATGAGGTTGAGGTTTTCAAGGCCGGTGCTTACATCGCTGTGCATAAACACAAGCGAGAATTTCTTTTTGTTCGCACCGCAGGCTCTGTTGGTTGCGGAGTTGAGCGTGGTTGCCGTCATAGCACCGTCAACCTCTGTGGTGTGCTTTGCAACAAATTCCTTGCTCTTGGCATCGCCACTCATTGCAAATACGCCCTTGAGGACGGCGAGGATCGTGTTCTGGTCGAGCCCGTCCTTGTATTCGGCAATCTGTGCGGCAACGGCATCCATAAAGTCCTGGCCGCCCGTAATATCATAGCTGAAATCTCTTTCAACCCACGCCTTTGCACGGCCGACTACAACAACGCCCTGCTCAAAAGTCTTGAGGGAGGTTGCGGTAATATCGGTTTGGCCGTCATAGTTCACGGCATCACCGTCAAGCAGTCCACGCATAGCGATGCGGGCGTAGCCGGTGCCGTCCTGGTTTGCAAAAACGCTCTTAATATCGGGGTTTGCGGCAAGTGCTGCCGACTTTTTGATCTCGTTCATTTTCAAGTTGGGAACGGTACCAACCTTGTACTTGAAAGCCTCGGCGTTAAAGCTCTTGGCATCAAATTTCGTGTTAGGCATAATTCTTACCTCACCTTTCTTTAATTATTTTTTTATTCGAGCTTTGCTCCGGGGTTAGCCTCAAGATAAGCGCAAAGCTCGTTATAATTCATATCTTTTGGCTCTTTTCCGGCTGCGGGCGGTGTCTTGCCACCTGCGGCACCGGGCTGCATACCCTTAAACTGCTGCTGTGCGTTTCCGTCAGCGGTGTTAAAGAGAAATGCGGTAGCATCGGCTTTTGCCAGCGTGTCAATTTCAGCGGCAAGCCCTTTAACGGCCCCGCTGTCATCCAGCTTGGCATCCTTGAGGAAATCTGCAAGCAGCGCCTTTACGGCGGTGTTGTTCTTTGCGCCGGCAGCGGTGAGGGCAGCCTCAACGGCACCATCAAGGCGTACACGGGCAAGCTCTGCCTCATAGGTCTTTTTTGCCTCTGCGTTCTGGTTTTGCAGAGTAGCGATCTGCTCCTGCAAGGCTGTGGCATCGCCTGTTGACTTTTTCAAGGTTTCAAGCTGCGTGTCGCGCTCACGCACCTGTGCCTCAAGGTTTTTCAAAGCATCGTTTTTTGCGTTGAAATCTGCCTTTGCCACAAAGTTTTTGCCGATCTCCTGTGAGATCTTTTTTTCAATGTCCTCGGTGTAGTTATCTCCGAGAATGTCTTTCAACCAACTTAACATATTTGATCCTCCGTTTTCCTTATTTTCCGGCAAGTCCCGGTATTTGGTGCTCCGGCTTGTATTCCGCTGGGGCAAGCGGTATTTTTGTATGAAAAAAGCACCGTGCATTTTCAGCACGATGCTTTTAACAACCGTTATGGAATTTTACAGCGTGAGCAATTTTCTCACAGTTTCCGCATCTGTAATTTCAAATACCCAACGATCCTGGGATAAATCAGCGGCTGATACGCCATACAGCACAAGCGGCGAAAATATGCCGTCCTTGCCTTGAATGAGTATCGATAAATCAAAAGAAATTAGCCCTTTTATCAGATCGTCTGTCATAGCCGCATCCATTTCCGGATCGGGGCAAATTGCAATAGAGAAATAGGTGCGCTTATATTGCACACTATTTGCCCCCACGGTCGGTACCTTGATGCTGTTCTCGTAAATCTCGATTTTGGATGATTTTGTTTTACCGACAAACAAACGGTTATGGTGAGATATTGTATAAACCTCGCACTCCTCGCCGTTAATTGTTTTTAGCAGCCGTTTCATTGTAGCATCACACCTCCTCACTGTTCAAAATAGTAAGGGTTTCTATTTCGTCCTCTGTTATTTCGTATGTGCTTGAATAGCCGGGCACACGAATATCAATGCTTGCAACCTCCGGATCGTTATCCAAAGGCTTTGTATAGTTAATGCACTCTCCGATGCAGGGCTTAAACCCTCCAACAAGGTGTATTTCTACTTTATGCCCACAAGCAGCATACATCTGTTTTTGCATTTCTGTCATTTCGGGTAATGCCATAAGTTATTCCTCCTTTTCCGGTTTTGCCGGTACGATATGTGCGCCTTTGTCTTTTCCCGTTGCGTAACTGATACTAAAACGGTTTGTTGGGATCGGCTCACTGCCATCCGGCGGCACATAATAGCCAATAATTTTATCAGCGGTGCAAAATTCCTTGTGTGTCCACTTGCCTTTGCTATCTCGCCTTATTTCACCTTTTCCAGCGTATTTTTTAATGAGTTTCTGTGCATCGTCCATATTTCCGGTTAAGTAACTGCGCCCCTCGGTGTAGTTATTGTTTCCGATAATATGTTTGCCTTGCTGTCCGGTTTTCAGCGTTGTATATGCGGTATTATTCCGTATACGCTTTTGTATGCCCTTATCAGCATATTTAACTTTAAGGGCGGCGTAACTGTCCGGGGTATCATATTTAAGCGTTTGGAAGTCAGCGATAGTCCGAGGAGCCTCTTTACCAAGTACCGCCCTATATTTTCCGAGCTGCTCTTTATCAGCCGTATAATTGATACGCTTTTTACGCTCTCTGTCGACCGTACCGGCGCCGTATTTGGCATCTTGCATCTCTTTCCATTGCTTATATGTGGTATTGCTCGGCACTTGATACCCTTTGCCTGTTTTAACATCCCTTGCAAAGCGTGTGCCCAGTCCTTCCATATCCTCAAAGTATGGGGATATAGTACAGCGGCAGCGTGGGTGGAATAGTGGGGCGGTAGTGCCGGGGCTGTATTCACTCATTTTGAATACTTTTTTATCCATATCAGCACAAACGCCGCAGGTTTCAACACTCAAACCGGCTATAATTTGGTACTGTTCAACGCCCAGCTCATCAAAACAATCTTTTGCAGCCGTTTCCATAAAGTGAGCACTTTCCGTCATTACCACACGCCCTGCGTTTGATTTAGATACATTAAAGCGTTTGGCAATAGCCTTAATTGCTCTATCCGGCGCATCGCCTGTTGCTACCATTCGTGTAAGCTCTTGGTTTAAGGTTTCAACCAGCTTTGCCTTATCCGTCCAACACCTTGCCGTAAAGGTTTGGTTATCAACGGTCCAGGGGCGGGAAAGCACTTTTTCTATTAGCGTCTTGTTTACGCCCTGCATAGTCCAGCCCACGCCGATGCCTCGCTGAATTTCAAAAGCGGTGTGGTAGTAACTTTCCGTATATGACAACTCCGAGGCATCGGAGGTGGCTTTTATTCGTGCTTGTGTCAAGGTTTCAGCTTGTTGCTGTAATTGAATTTTTAGGCTTTCAAGGCGTGAAATATGCACCCGTGCCGATGCGTTTTCAAGCTGTTTTACCCAGGCACCGTTTACGGCACTTTCCTTGCATTTTTCTATGTATTCCCATACATCCCACTTAAACTCTTTAAGTTCATCGGAGGTAAGCAATCTTTGTGCTTGCCCATAGGATATATTACCGTTATTGTCGGCAAACCTTTGATACCACGCTCGTATATCTTTTTCAAGGTCTTTTATGGCAATATCAAATTGCCGCTGAATATTGATAACATAATCGTGCGCTTGCCTTTGTAGTGCATCACTTAAAAGGCGCATACGGTTTGCCCAGTATTCTGCGTTTTTCATTACAACACCTCTTTTATGAAATGTGCTCTTTGAGGTATTTTGTTAATTCTCTTTCAAGTATCCGGTCTTTTTCGTTTTCAAGTATCGCCTCGGCACTTGTTAAAAAGTATTGCCCCTCAACAAAACCGCCGTTTACGGTACGGTGCCCAAACTCCACATAACTTGCGTATTTTACCGGGTTTTTAACCCTCACAATATAACAATGCCCGGACTTTTCAACCTCTAAACTCTGCGCATACTGCAACGCTTTTGCGGCTGTGGTTAAACCGCTGCCGCCGGCTGCCTCCTCGTGTGTTTCCGCAACCCATCCACGGTGGAGCGTGCCGCCCTGTTTGCCGGATGATGCAGGATAATCACCAACGGGCGTTTTTTCTCTAACCAAGTCAAGAAGTCTGGCGGCAAGAGCCCTTGCGGCAATCTCGCAAAAGTTGTTTACTTCTTTTTCCATTTCGAGCAGTTCATTTGCTAACGCCTTTAACTCCTCAAAATCTGCGCTACCCCATTTAGCCATTATAAAAACACTCCTCTAAATTATATCATATTTTTTGCTCTTTTTCAATACCTTGCCCATAGTTTGTGGGGTCTTTTGGCAAAACATTGCCGTATGGGTCTGCCATTTCGGCAGCCTCTTCTTTTTCCTTTTTCAGCCGTTCTGCCTCTTGCTCAACATCATCAATCCAGGGGTGGTTTTTCATAATGGTTTCATCGCTGATAATGCCCTTTGATTTTCCGCAGTTGTCGATGGCCTCCGTTTCGTTAATGAGTATATCACGGTTAAAAATAACCGTTACCTCCTCACCGTCAAAGTTGCCCACGCCGGTATTGGCAAGGTGGGCATTGACGAAAAAGAGCAGATCCTCAAAGGCTGCTTGAAATTCGGTTTCCATACCGTTTGCATCAAGGTCAATATCAGAGTACATTGATCTTATGTTCATTTGGTTTGGCGTACCGTTCAGCCGGTCATCCTTGGCATCGTAGCCCCTGGCGTTCTCGATTATGGCCTTTTTCAAAAGTTCCATAACGGCCTTGTAATTTTCGGCTTTTACCTCAATTTCCAGGGTGTCAACCGCGCCATCGGAGCCGTCCGTTGTCCGTACCTTAACAGCACCGTATGTGGCAAGGTTGCGCCTAAATTCGCCCAAGTCCTCACCGTCATAGTTGTGTATAACCAGCACGGTGTTGTGCACATCCTCCTCCATAGAGTTTACAAAGTTGGAAAGCATAAGGTTAAGGGCATCCTGCAAGCACCGCACACGGCAGAGGAGGGGGAGCTCCCTGTGGTTGGCCTTAAAGCAAACCAAGGGGATCCTCGCCCAATTCAGCGCACGGGGCTTTTTGGTTTTGGGATCAATCACGGTAACATAGGAGCCGGAGGCTGCATCGTTGTCAACCTCAAGCGTGCCATCTTTCCAGATAAAACGCTCAACGCCGCCTGCGTGGAAAACCTCCACCTTTTCAACAATGCTCTCGTTGCCTTTTTCGTCATATTCGTAAATGGGGAAAAAGTGCACGGCGCAATCAAGATCGGTGTGTGCGGTATCGCTCCAGAACGGCAGCACCTCGTGCGCCGGGAGCATTGCAAAGGCAAGCGTGCCCTCGTCCGTATAGTATGGGAACACCCACGCCTTGCCGCCCGTCAAAGCCTTTTCGGCCACAATACGCAAAGTGCGCTGTGCCTTATGCCCAAACACCTTTGCCAGCGCCTCACCGTATGCGGCGTTTTTGGTGTCGAATGTGATGGGCTGGCCGCAAAGGTAATTTGCCTTTTGATCCACCATTTTTGCATATTGGTTATCAATAAGGCGGTTGTTTGGCAGGTTGTCAACCTCTTTAAGCTCGCCGCCCTCGCCAATAACCGTGCGCTTGCGTTTCAAAATCGTTTGCACACCGTCATAATAGGCATCGCCTGCTATTTGCCGGTGCCGTTCCTGGGAGGTCAACCACTTTTTGATCTCAAGCTCCAAAAACTGCTTATCTGTAATGCCCGGTACAATGTTTGCAGCCATACGGGCCTGCATTTCGATTGATGGGGAGTAAAAATTTAATGCTTTCATTTGGCTGCACCTCGCATCCGTCTGTTATTTGACTGGGTTTTCATATCAACCCAGCGGCAATTATCGGGGCTGTAATCGCCGTTATTGTCAATGCGATCAATAGTTAAATCGTCACGGTAGCCGTGCGATATTGCCCAGCCGAAAAACGCCTCAAAACTGTTGCACCATTCCTCGCAAACGCTAATGCCCCTCGCTCCATAATAAGCAAAATGCGGGTTGTGGGAATTAAAACAGCGGTTTTTCATATTTCGCCATATTCTTGACAGCCTGGAGCCATACAGCCCGTGTGTTGTCATATTAGCGGCAACAACCTCTTTTTGCAGGCAACCGCACGATCTTGTGTGTCCTGTTCTTAAATTCTTGCCGCTTACGGTTGTTGTATTACCGCAAGAGCATTTGCACCTCCACATAGCGTGCCCGGAGGCATCTTTGCCGGAACGGCACAAAACTGTTAATTTATCAAATATGCTGCCCGTCAAGTCAACAGTTAAACTCATATTCACAGCCTCCTCACTTGAAAGAATAGTTAGGACCGGTGGAGTATTCCTCCAAAGCGTACCGCATAGCATCCATAAGGTGGTTAAAGTCATCTATGGGGCGGTTTAGCTTTTTACCGGTCTTTGTGTCCGTGTCCCAGGTGTAGTTGCCAATCTCGGTAAGGAAATTGGTGCACCGTGGGTGGATAAAGATTTTATAATCTTGTATAAAGTCAATGCCGTTGTTGATGCTGTCCTTGCCCTTGCGTGCCCTGCGTATGTGGGCAAGCCCCAAGGCGTAAAGGCGATCAATACTTTTCGGCTCGGCACTGTCTGCCCGGATGCGCTCTTTGGCATAGCCCGCCTCTGTAACAGCTGCGGCTATATCCTCATTGCTCATACCCGGCTTGTATATTTCATCAAACACCCAAAGGGTTTTGCTGCTGGTGTCTATTAAACCGCAAAATAAAGCGGTGGGATCGTTGGTATATCCAAAGTCAAGGCCAAACGCCGATTTAATACCGGGCGTTTTCCGCACCTCGTCAATGCTGAAAAGTCGCTCCTCCCAATTTTCATATACCAAGCCCTCAACGATGCCCCAATCACCGAGGCCGGCAACACGGTAACGGCGGGGGTTGTTTCGTTTCATTGTTTCAAACACTTTTTTATCTGCTGCGTCCAGCCACTCATTGCAGGTGTAGTTGGTTGTCATTGCAAGAATATCCGGATCCGGTGCGGCATCAAAAAAGCGGTGTTTGATCCAGTGGTGCTCATTCCACGGGTTAAAGGTAAGCGTAATTTGTTTGAACAGCCCCGGCAGTACCTCGCCTCGGATGCTTTCGTCCAGGGTGTCAAAATCAGCCTCGGAGCTTATTTCGTATGCCTCTTCAATCCACAGCCAGCAAAGCACCCCAACCTCAACGGTAATGGAGGTTACTTTCAGCGGATCGTCAAGTCCACGGAAAAGGATCTTTTGTCCGGTGGGCTTGTAGGTCATTTCAAGCGGGCTCTCTTTTATATCCCACCACGCATCAACGCCAAGGCGGTGTATAGCCCATTTAAGCTCCGTAAAGCAGCTGTCTTTTAATGTGCGGTATGTTTTACGCACGCAAAGCAAGTTGGCTTGTGGGTATTCCATAAGCCGTGTGATATTGTTTAAGGCCGTGGTTTTTGATTTTTTGGAGGCACGGGAGCCTTTACACACCCGGTACCTGCCCTTAAAACGCCAAAATGTGCCGTAGCCTTTGCCCACAACATCGGGGAGGCGTAGCTGTCTGGCGGTTTTAGTCCTCAAGATCCTCACCGCCGGAAATTACCACCGGTACGGCGCCGCCAACATCTACCTTGTCGGTAAACAGGCCATAACGCTTGCCCAAAAGCTCTGCGGCCTTGAGGCGTTCCTTTTCGTCCGGTGGCTTTTTAATGATTTTTGCCTCGGAGCATCCGTCACCGTAGCCCTCGACAACAACCACACTTGCCTCGCTTTGCCCACGCAGCACCGAGGTAAGATACTCAATAACCTCGGTGGCCTCCGCAGTTTTCTTGCTGCTTATTTCGGCCAGCTTTTCCTCGATATAGGCTTTAATGTTAGCCTTTGCAAGCAACCTGCTGCCGTTGGCTCTTGCCACGGTGTCCTTTTTAACATTTGGGTATGCAGCCTTATACGCACGGCTTGCATTGCAATCTATGATATACTCATCCGCAAACTTTTGCTGCCTGTCGGTCATAGTATCACCTCGCTTTCATAGCAAAATAAAAGAACAGACAGCGGGGCTATCTGGAGGGAGTAAACCCCGCCGCTGTTCTTATCCAAGGAGGCATTGCCCTTGTGGTCAATACCCGCAGTTTACATTATACACTATGTAACCCGGACATTTTGGGACATCTTTATTTTTCGCCTTTGTTTTCTTGCTCAAGGTGTCTGTAAACCCTTTTACGCACGCCCTCCTCGGTGTTGCCGCCGCCAACGCTAAACGCAATCTGCACCCAGGTTAAACCGTTGATAAACCGCAGCTGAAAGATCTGCCGGGTTAAGCTGTCCGGTATTTCGGCAATATACCTCTCAAGGCGGTTGCGCTCGTGTAAGCACTGCGTTATTTTCGCCTGGATAATTGCCTCAAGGTCAACCATCTCTGCAATGTAACGCTCAAGGCGATTTTCAAAGCTGGGGCTTTTGGGCATACCGTCATAGTTAGGTGATCCCGGTGCCGATACTCTCGCCCGCAGTTGCTCTAACCGTTCTTGATCTCGTTCAATTTCACGGTTAAGGTAGTATAACTGTGATAATTCTTTTAGTGTCATACTGCTGCCTCCTTTATTTTCTTGATACGGGCTTTAAGCACTTGCATCACGGTTTCGTGTGTGCCTGCACGCTCCCGTATGGTGTCAAGCACATCCTCGTCAACGCACCCCTGCACAATAAGGTAATGCACATAAACCTTATCATACGGGGAGCCCTGCCGCCACAAACGGCACTTGCCTTGATCGTTAAGCTCAAAGCTCCAGTTTGGCGTAAACCAGATAATGTGCCGGCCGCCTGCTTGCAGGTTTAACCCGTAGGCGCAGCTGCTTGGGTGCACCAACAGCACATCAACCTTGCCGCTGTTCCAGGCATCCTCGTCCTCGGTGCCTTTATATACGCACACACGCAGCTTTGTTTTTTCAAGGGCTGCAAGGATCCGATCCTTATCGTGCTGGTAGCCGTAGAATGTAATACAAGGCTCACCGTTTAGGCTTTCCAAAAGTTCCATATAGGCCTCAATTTTGCAATCGTGAATATGTACGGCTTTGCGGTCATTGTCATACATTGCACCGCTACAAAACTGTAACAGCTTGCCGGTAAGCACTCCGGCGGTGTTGGCGGTTATGGTGTCCTCGTCAATGGTAAGCAGCAGATCACGCTCAAACTGCTTGTACGCTTTCATTGTCTTATCGTCAAGCACTATGGGAACATCGTGCTCGATACAAGCAGGTAACTCCAGGTAGTCCTCGGCTTTCATTGATACGCAAATATCGCTTATGGCTTTAAGCA